>ERZ773146.928-NODE-928-length-21750-cov-4.855082_pt1 | contig 21750 bp, 18 predicted proteins | sample MGYA00580847_ERZ773146 | MGnify/ENA primary metagenome ERZ773146 (study PRJEB29015, sample SAMEA2737830) | human gut metagenome | biome: human gut; feature: human-associated habitat; material: faeces | place: China | collected 2012 ...
ACCACCAGGCTGAAGCTGGCCAGCACAAACAGGATCTGTGCGGCGGCGGCCTTGGGATTATCTCTGCAATGAACGCAGGCGGCGATTATCTGAGAGAACAGATTCGCATTGCAAGAAGCCTGACAGATAAACCCTTCGGCGTGAATATCATGCTGATGAGTCCCCATGTGCAGGAAGTGGCAAAAATCGTTGCGGAGGAAAAGGTGGCGGTAGTCACCACAGGTGCAGGCATTCCCAATCAATATGTTCCCATGTGGAAGGAAGCAGGCATCAAGGTGATTCCTGTAGCGGCTTCTGTCGCAGCGGCAAAGATGATGGCGAGAGCAGGTGCAGATGCTGTCATTGCCGAAGGTGGCGAATCCGGCGGTCATATCGGCGAGCTTTCCACCATGCCCTTGGTTCCCCAGGTGGCAGATGCGGTGGATATCCCTGTACTGGCGGCAGGCGGCATCGGCGACGGCAGAGGGATGGCAGCGGCATTTATGCTGGGCGCAGTTGGCGTGCAGATGGGCACTCGTTTCCTGCTTGCAGAGGAATGTGGTGTGCATCAGAATTATAAGGATATGGTGAAAAAGGCAACGGATGTTTCCACAACAGCGACAGGCAGACGCTTCGGCGGCAGCACCTGCCGTGTGATGAAAAACCAGTTTGCCCGTCATTTCCTGCAGGTGGAATATGCCCCTGAAACAACCGCCGAAATGGTAGATAAGCTAGGCGTTGGCGCACTGCGCAAGGCAGCAGTGGAGGGCGATACCAAGGAAGGCTGCTTTATGGCAGGGCAGATTGCCGGCATGGTGAAAAAGGAACAGCCTGCGGCAGAAATTGTGCAGGAAATTGCAGCAGAAGCAGAGGCGTTACTGAAAGGAGCGGCAAAATGGGTAAAATAGCATTTGTTTTTTCCGGTCAGGGCGCACAGAAGGCAGGCATGGGCAAAAGCTTTTATGATAACAACGAAACCGTAAAGGATTTGTTCGACAGAGCAGAAACCCTCAGAAGCGGTACACTGGCGCAGTGCTTTTCCGGCACCGCGGAGGAGCTGAAGGAAACGCAGAATACACAGCCCTGTCTGTATCTGACAGATCTTGCGGCGGCGATTGCGCTTTCCGAAGCAGGTATCCCTGTGGATGGCGTGGCAGGCTTTTCTCTGGGTGAACTGCCTGCATTGGCGTTTGCCGGTGCGTATAGCCATCTGGATGGCTTCCGTCTGGCTTGCATCCGCGGCAGAGCTATGGCAAAGGCTGCGGCAGAGCATCCTGCGTCCATGCTTGCGGTCATGAAGCTGGACAATGCAAAAATCGAGGAAATCTGCAAGCAGTTCAAGCAGGTGTATCCCGTAAACTATAATGCGCCCGGTCAGCTTGTTGTGGCAGGGGCGATTGAGGAAATGGATGCCTTCAAGCAGGCGGTGCGTGAAGCAGGCGGCAGAGGTCTGCCCGTAGCAGTCGGCGGTGGGTTCCATTCTCCCTTCATGGATGGAGCAAGCAGGGAATTTTCCGAGGATGCAAGAGAATTTGAGCTGAGAAAGCCCGCGCTGACCGTTTATTCCAACTTTACCACAGAGCCCTATACGGAAAACGTACTGGAATTGATGGAAAATCAGATTAACCACAGTCTGCGTTGGCAGGAAAGCATGGAACGCATGGCGGCAGATGGCTTCGATACCTTCATTGAGGTAGGCATCGGCGATACGCTGAAAAAGCTTATCAAGCGCATCCTGCCCGAAGCAAGGGTATACAGCGTTTCCGATATGGAGGAAATCGAAAAGGTGAAGGAGGAAATGGGATGCTGAAAGGAAAAACAGCAGTCGTAACCGGCGGCTCCAGAGGGATTGGTAAGGCAATTTGCCTGAAATTTGCAGAAAATGGCGCAGATATTGCGTTTTTATATGCGGGCAATACCGTGAAGGCGGAGGAAACCGTAAAGGAATTGGAAGGACTGGGCGTAAAGGCAAAGGCATATCAGTGCAACGTTGCGGATGCAGATGCCGTTGCGGCAGTTATAAAGGAAATCGTGAAGGATTTCGGCGGCATTCAGATTCTGGTGAATAACGCAGGCATTACGAAGGATAAGCTGGTGCCCATGATGAAGGCGGCAGATTTTGACGCAGTCATTGATACAAACCTCAAGGGCGCATTTTATATGACAAAAGGGGTATATCCTCTTTTCCTGAAGCAGAAGGGCGGCAAGATTATCAATATCAGCTCCGTTTCCGGTCTGACAGGCAACCCCGGGCAGGCAAATTATTCCGCATCCAAGGCAGGGGTAATCGGGCTGACAAAATCCGTTGCAAAGGAACTGGCTTCCAGAGGGGTATGCTGCAATGCAATCGCTCCCGGCTTTATCGCAACGGAAATGACACAGGCATTGGAAAACGATGCATTGAAGGATGCCATCCCCATGAAGCGCTTCGGCGAAGCGGAGGAAGTGGCGAAGCTGGCATTGTTCTTAGCGTCGGAACATTCTGATTACATTACAGGCGAGGTCATCCGTATTGATGGCGGTCTGGCATGCTGAATCGGCGCGAAGGAACCGAAAAAGCAGTCGGATTTCGCAGGAAAGGATTGATGAAATGAGACGAGTAGTAGTAACAGGCATCGGCGCAGTGACCCCCGTGGGCAATAACGTGCCGGAATTCTGGGAAGCAATTAAAAACGGAAAAAACGGTATCGCACCCATCACCAGATTTGATGTCAGCGAAAGCAAATATAAGCTGGCGGCAGAGGTGAAGGAGTTTGATCCGACAAAATATATGGATAAGCTGACAGCAAAGAAGCTGGATCGTTTCGTGCAGTTCGCTATGGTGGCAGCCGGCGAGGCGATGGCAGACAGTCAGCTGGAAGGCAATATTGAAAAAGAGGATTTGGCGGTTTATTTCGGCAGCGGCATCGGCGGCTTTGAAACGCTTTGCGAAAGCTATGATGTGCTGAGGGAAAAAGGACCTCGCCGTGTTTCTCCTCTGTTCATCCCCAAGATTATCAATAACATTGCGGCAGGCAATATTGCCATTCACTATCAGGCGCAGAATGCCTGTGTTGCGGTTTCTACTGCCTGTGCGACAGGTACAACTGCTATCGGTGAAGGCTACAGAGCCGTTCTGCATGGCTATACCACAGCGGCAATCTGCGGCGGCAGTGAAGCGGCAATCGTTCCGTTGGCAGTGGCAGGCTTCGGCAGCTGCATGGCACTGAATGCATCGGAAGACCCCAATGCGGCATCCCTGCCCTTCGATAAACGCCGTGCAGGCTTCGTTATGGGCGAGGGCGCAGGTGCGGTAATTCTGGAAGAATATGAACACGCAAAGGCGCGCGGCGCAAAAATTTATGCGGAAATCGTAGGCTATGGCTCCACCTGTGATGCACACCATGTAACCGCTCCTGCGGAGGAAGCAATCGCAAGCGGCAAGGCAATCGTAAATGCAATGGCAGGTCTGGAAGGCGTAAAGCCCGAAGAAATTTATATCAATGCACATGGTACAGGCACAGCCTTGAATGATAAAACAGAAACCAGAGCTATCAAAAATGCCTTTGGCGAAGCAGATGCGAAAAAGGTTCACATCAGCTCCACAAAATCCATGACAGGGCACATGCTCGGTGCAGCAGGTGCAGTAGAGGCAATCGCGGCAATTCTGGCAGTGCAGGAGGATGTTATCCCTCCTACCATCAACCTGAAGGAGGCTGACCCCGCGTGTGATTTGGACTACACCCCCAATACAGCAGTTAAGACAACCGTAGAAGCGGCAATGTCCACTTCTCTGGGCTTTGGCGGTCATAATGCCTGTGTTGCATTCAGAAAGATGAGGGGCTGATGAATATGGATACGAATAAAATCAATGATCTGGCGAAGATTCTGCGCCAGAATCAGCTGACAAAATTAGACCTGACAGAGGGGGATACCCGTATCGTTCTGGAAGCAGGCGGCAGACAGGCGGTAGTGGAAATGCCTGTGGTTTCTGTGGAAAACATAGCGGAAGTGCCTGTTGCAGAAGTGCCTTCTGTGGAAAAAGCAGAAGCACCCGCAGGCGTGGAGCAGAAATCCCCGCTGGTGGGTACGGTTTATCTTGCGCCACAGGCAGGGGCAGAGCCCTTTGTGCAGGTGGGCGATAAGGTGAAAAAGGGCGATGTGCTCTGCATTGTCGAATCCATGAAGATGTTCAATAATATCGAAGCAGAACTGGAAGGCACGATTGCGGCGGTCTGCGTGGATAATGGGCAGATTGTGGAATTCGGTCAGCCCTTGGTTCGCATCCTGCCCGAAAAGGAGGAAAACTGATGAATCAGGAAGAAATCAAAAAAATCCTGCCCCATAGAGATCACATGCTTCTGATTGATGAAGCAGAGCTGAGAGAGGGCAAGGCTTACGGCAAAAAAACCATCCGAGGGGATGAATTTTTCCTGCAGGGGCATTTCCCCGGTAATCCGGTTGTCCCCGGTGTCATTCTCTGCGAAATTCTGGGGCAGAGCGCGTGTGTCCTGCTTTCCGGTGAGGCAGAGGGCATTACCCCCTTCTTTACGGGACTGGATAAGGTGCGTTTTAAAAACCCCGTACACCCCGGGGATGTATTTGAAACAGAATGTACCCTGCTCAAGCATAAGGGCCCCTTTTACTGGGCAGAGGGCAAGGGCTATGTAGACGGTAAGTTGTGTGTCAGTGCAGAGTTTTCCTTTGCACTTATCAAGGAGTGACAGGAAATGTTTTCTAAAATTCTCGTTGCCAACAGAGGCGAAGTGGCAGTCCGCATCATCCGTGCCTGCAAGGAAATGGGCATCGAGACGGTGGCTGTCTATTCCGAGGCGGACAGAAATTCCCTGCCCGTTGCCCTTGCGGATGAGCGTATCTGCATTGGCGGCAATGCGGCGGCAGAGAGCTACTTAAATCAGAAAAATATCATCAGCGCAGCGCTGGCAACCAATTCCGAGGCAATTCACCCCGGCTATGGCTTTCTTTCCGAAAATGCAGGCTTTGCCAAGCTTTGCGAAGAAAACGGCATTGTCTTTATCGGCCCGAAAAGCGAGGTTATCTCTGCCATGGGCGATAAGGATACCTCCCGTCAGCTGATGCAGCAGGTCGGCGTGCCCGTTGTTCCCGGAACGGAGGTTCTTAAGGATGTAGAGGAAGCAAAGAAATATGCCAAGGAAATCGGCTATCCGCTTCTGGTAAAGGCAACGGCAGGCGGCGGCGGCAAGGGTATCCGCGTGGTGGCGAGAGAGGAAGACCTTGCGGATGCCTTCCATACGGCATCGCGCGAGGCGGAGAGTGCCTTCGGCAATGGGGATGTTTTCTTAGAGAAATACCTTACCCATGTGCGCCATGTGGAAATGCAGATTCTGGCAGACCAACAGGGGAACATCCTCTGTCTGGGCGAAAGAGACTGCTCTCTCCAGCTGAATAAGCAGAAGGTACTGGAGGAAACGCCCAGCCCCGTTATGACAGAGGATATCCGCAGAAAAATGATGGATGCGGCAGTTCTGGCGGCAAAGGCGGCAAATTATACCAATGCAGGCACAGTAGAATTTCTGCTTGCACCCGATGGGCAGTTTTATTTCATCGAAATGAATACCCGTTTGCAGGTGGAGCATCCCATTACGGAGGAAATCAGCGGCGTGGATATTGTGAAATGGCAGATTCGTATTGCCTGTCAGGTGCCCCTGAATATGAAGCAGGAGGATATCCGCCTGCAGGGACACGCCATCGAATGTCGTATCAATGCACGTTCTACAGGCAGAGTGGAGTTTCTGCATATTCCCGGCGGCGGCAGAGTGCATTTCGATACCGCACTCATGCAGGATACCGTTGTGGTTCCCTTCTATGATTCCATGCTTGGCAAGCTGATTGTCCATGCAAACACCAGAGAGGAAGCCATCCGCAGAATGGAGGCATCTCTTTGCGAAATGGTAATCGTTGGGGTAGAAACCAATATTGAAGAACAGCTGCAGCTGATTCGCAGCAAAATCTTCCAGAAGGGGAATTATGATACCCTTATTCTGGACAAAATTTTGAAAAAGGGGTGATATAAATGAGTAACATTATGGGTTACTTCCGCAAATCCAAAAATGCTTTGGAAAAAGGCGGTATCACACTGAAAAATACAACAGAAGAAAAGGTGCGTTGCCCTATCTGCAAGTCCTATGAAACCAGACGTGCGATTGCGAAGCAGAAGGTGACCTGCCCCCATTGCGGACATCATTTCCGCATTGGCGCAAGAACCAGAATTAAGGCGCTTTGCGATAAGGACAGCTTCCACGAATTATTTTCCAATATCGAAACGATTGACCCGTTGGAATTTCCCGGGTATCAGGATAAAATGGATCGCGGCAGAGCCGTCAGCGGCGAGGAGGAGGGCGTTGTCTGTGGGATAGCCAAGATTCGCCATCAGCGCTGTGCGGTGTTCGTGATGGAGCCTGGCTTTATGATGGGCAGTATGGGCTCTGTTGTCGGTGAAAAAATCGCTCGCCTGTTTGAATATGCCGCAGAGCATGAGCTGCCTGTGGTCGGTTTTACGGCAAGCGGTGGCGCGCGTATGCAGGAGGGGATTCTTTCCCTGATGCAGATGGCAAAAACAAGCGGCGCAGTAGAGCAGCACAGCAAAAAGGGCGGTCTATATATCACCGTTCTGACAGACCCCACAACCGGCGGCGTGACGGCAAGCTTTGCCATGCTTGGGGATATTATCCTTTCCGAGCCAAACGCAACCATTGGCTTTGCAGGCAGAAGGGTCATTGAGCAGACCACAAAGAAAAAGCTGCCGGAGGATTTCCAGAAGGCAGAATTTCTGCTGGAGCATGGCTTTGTGGATGCCATTGTGCCGAGAACAGAACTGAGAGGAACTTTGGAAAAGCTGCTGCGGCAGCATGGCAGAAAGGAATGACGCGGATGAATGCCTATGAAAAATTACAGACGGCGAGAAGTCAGACCCGCCCGACGGCGCGTTCCTATATCGAAAAGCTGTTTCAGGAGCGGACGGAGCTGCATGGGGACAGAAAATATGCCGATGATGCGGCAATTATCGGCGGCATCGGTATGCTGGGGGATATCCCCGCAACCTTTATCGGCATTGAACGCGGACGCAATCTGGAAGAAAGAATCCGCTGCAATTTCGGCTGCCCCATGCCCGAAGGCTATCGCAAGGCACTGCGCCTGATGAGACAGGCGGAAAAATTCCACAGACCGGTCATCTGTTTTGTGGATACCTCCGGTGCATTCTGCGGCGAGGAGGCAGAGGAACGCGGACAGGGACAGGCGATTGCCGATAACCTTATGCAGATGATGGGACTGGAAACGCCGATTATTACGATTGTCATTGGGGAAGGCGGCAGCGGCGGTGCCTTGGGGCTTTCCGTTGCGAATAAGCTGTATATGCTTGAAAATGCGGTCTTTTCTGTTATTTCCCCTGAGGGCTGCGCAAGTATTCTCTGGGAGGATGCCAAGCTTGCGCCCGATGCGGCAGAATGTCTGCATATTACGGCGGAGGATATGAAGGAATTCGGCGTAGCAGAAGAAATTATTCCTGAGGACTTTGTGCATTTCGGAAAAATGTGCGATGAAATGAAGGAAAAACTCATCCTTGATTTAAAGGGATGGTCGAAAAAAACAGGAAAAGAGCTTTCCGAAGAAAGATATCAGCGCTTCCGTAAGCTGGGACGCTGGGCAGAATAAAAAATAAGCCTTTACGAGAGGTCGGGTGACTTCTTGCAAAGGCTTTTTTATTTTTCGTCAGTATCCTTTTTGCTGCATTCGGGGCAGAGTCCCGTAAATTCCAGAGAATGTCCCGTAATCCGAAATCCCGTTTTCTGTTGCAGGGTTTCCTCTAATTCACTGAGTGGGCAGGTATCCACAGGAATTACCTTGCCGCAGAGGTCGCAGACCAGACGGTGCGAATGATCCTTTTTTGCTAAGGAATAATATGCCTTCCCATCCTGCCGGACAGAGCGGATGAGAATTTTCTTTTCTGTCAGCGTGTTCAGCGTGCGGTAAACGGTGGAAACATTCATGGGAAGAATCGGCTCGGCTAAGGCGTGTAGTTCCTCTGCCGTCATGGGGCGTGCCTGCTTTTGCAATAAAAGCAATAGTACTTGCCGCTTTTTTGTGGATTTCAAAGCTGCATTTTTCAGAATATTCTGTTCCATTCCTGTCCCTCCCTTCGTTCTTATGATAGTATACCCAAATGGGTTTGTCAATGCAGGGAAGACACAGACAGGGGAAAAGAAAATTTTCCTGCACCGACAGCGTTGCAAAAAGTGGGATGGTTTGATAGGATAGGAAAAGAGAGAAAAAAGCCGACCGCTTTTGCAGATAAACAGAGAGGAAGGGAAATATTTCTCGGGAAATTTCGGGAAATATTCTTATTTCGGGAAGGAGAAGGACGCATGACAAAAAAAGAAAAGGTAACAATTATTTTAGAGCTTTTGCACGAGCATTACGGTCCGACAAAATGCTATCTTGACCACGAAAACGCATGGCAGCTTCTGATTGCAACCATGCTTTCCGCACAATGCACCGATGCCAGAGTGAATCTTGTAACGAAGGATTTATTCAAGAAATACACCTCTGTCAAGGACTTTGCACAGGCAGACCTTGCGGAACTGGAGCAGGATATTCACTCGACAGGCTTTTATCATAATAAGGCGAAGAATATCATTGCCTGCTGTCAGAAGCTTTTGCAGGACTATAACGGAGAGGTTCCCTCGGATATCGAGCAGCTGACTGCCCTTGCGGGTGTCGGCAGAAAAACGGCAAATGTTGTGCGCGGAAACTGGTATCATATCCCCAGTGTGGTGGTGGATACGCATGTTAAGCGCGTTTCCAACCTGCTTGGGCTGACAAAAAACGAAGACCCCGTCAAGATTGAATTTGACCTGATGCAGCTTGTTCCGAAGGATAAATGGATTGACATCAATACCCAGATGATTGCACATGGCAGGAAAATCTGCATTGCACGCAGGCCGAAATGTCAGGAGTGCTTCCTGCTGCCCTATTGCACAGGCGGCAAGGCGTTAGAAAAAGAGAAAAAGAAAAAAGAGAAAAAGGCATAATATAGGAAGGACACAGAGACATAGAAAGGAGAAAACAGAAATGAAATCGAAGAAGCTTTTGGCGGCGGCGCTTGCGGCAGTGCTGACCTTGGCAGGCTGCGGCACAACTGTACTGAGTGCGGAGGAAACAAAGGAATTGCTGACGCTTTCGCAGAAAACCATGGCAACAGTGGAAAGCATGGCAGCGGAAATGACGATGGAAATGGATATGTCCATGGGCGAGGAAACCGCGGAAACTACCACAGTCGCTAAAATTCTGACACAGCAGAACCCCCTGCGGATGCAGATGAACCTCTCCGCGACCTTGGAGGATGGCACAGAAGCGCAGAACATGCAGATGTACGCCGAGGAGGAGGATGGCAAGCTGCGCACCTATGTTTTGGCGGCGGATACATGGTATAGCCAGACGATGGAGCTTGGCAGTCTTGCACAGTATAACGCGGAGGAAAATGTGACACTCTATCTGAGCAATTTAGCCGATTTTTCCGCAACCGCAACAGAAAAAATCAATGATACCGAAGCAACAAAAATCGAAGGTACACTGAAAAAAGATGTTCTGCAAAAGGTGCTTGCGGAAAGCGGCATGACAGAAACCGCTGCGGCAATGGGTGTCACAGAGGAACAGCTTGCAGCCCTTACCGAATCGGTGAAAAGCCTTCCCCTGACGCTCTGGATTGATGCGGATGGCTATGTGCTGAAATATGAAATGAACTTGACTGAGGTAATGCAGAAAATTATGGATAAGGCGATGGAAGCTGCCGGCAGTACGGATGCGTCCTCTGCCGTAAAGGTGGAAAAAACAAGTATTTCCATGGTTTGCAGCCAGTTCAACGCAGTTAAGGAAATCACCATTCCCGAAGAAGCAAAGAGCGCAGAAAGCATTTCGGCAAATCAATAATCCGGAGCATAAAAAACCCCGAAGGAAATTTCCTTCGGGATTTTTGTATTCAGATTTATTATACTCTTGCAACACCCAGTGTTACCTTTTCACCATTGATATTCCATTCCTTGCTCAGCTCGCCGCCCTTGCCTGCGACAACCTCAACTGCCAGTACATCGCCCTTGATGTCATTTGCAGCAAGGATTTCTGCAATCTTTGCGTTGCCGTCATAGTAAACGCGGATGCGGTCTGTTACGTTGAAATCAGCTTCCTTACGCATGGTCTGTACCTTGGAAACGATTTCACGCACGAAGCCTTCTTCCACCAGTTCGGGTGTCAGGTTTGTGTCCAGAACAACGGTCAGGTTGTTGTCGCCAGAGGATACGAAGCCGTCCTTTTCTGCGGTATCAACCAGAACATCATCCATCTCCAGAACAACCTCGCTGCCGTCTACGGTGAAGGAAACCTTGCCGTCTGCCTTCAGCTGTGCCATGAAGCCGTTGCCCTCTACCTCCTTCAGATAAGCACCGATGGCAGGAACCAGCTTGCCGTATTTCTTGCCCAGTGTTCTCAGCTGAGGCTTGAAGGTGTAGGTTGTGAAGGCTTCTACGTCATCTGTGAAGGAAACTGCCTTCACATTCAGCTCGTCCTTGATGATGTCGCAGTATTCTGCGGGCAGGCTCTGTGCTGCCTTTACATACATCATAGCCAGAGGCTGTCTGTTCTTCATTGCGCTTGCGTTTCTTGCCGCACGGCCTTCCACAACAACCTTCAAAACGAAGTCCATGTTTTCTTCCAAATCAGCATCTACCCATTCTGCATGGTATGCAGGCCAATCGCAGAGGTGAACGGATTCGGGAGCGCCTGCATCCACCTTCTTCACCAGATTGCCGTAGATTTCCTCTGTGATGAAGGGTGTGAAGGGTGCTGCCAGTTTTACCATGGTTTCCAGAACGGTATACAGTGTCATATAAGCATTGATTTTATCCTGTTCCATGCCTTCTGCCCAGAAACGCTCACGGCTTCTTCTTACATACCAGTTGGACAGGTCATCCAAGAAATCAACCATTGCACGGGCAGGCTCTGTCAGCTTGTAGCCCTCCAGAGATTCATCCACGAATTTATTCAGTGTCTGCAGCTTGGAGAGAATCCATTTATCCATGGGAGCCAGCTTTTCATAATCCAGTGTGTATTTTGTAGGATCGAACTGGTCGATTTCTGCGTACAGGATGTAGAAAGCGTAGGTGTTCCACAGCGTACCCATGAATTTTCTCTGCATTTCGGATACAGCCTCATCATAATAGCGAGAGGGTAGCCAAGGCGCGGAGTTTGCGTAGAAGTACCAACGAACCGCATCGGCACCCTGCTTATTCAGTGCATCCCAAGGGTTAACAACGTTGCCTTTATGCTTGGACATCTTCTGACCGTCCTTATCCTGCACATGTCCCAGAACGATGCAGTTCTTATAGGGAGCCTTATCGAACAGCAGTGTGCTGACAGCCAGTAGAGTATAGAACCAGCCACGGGTCTGGTCAACTGCCTCGGAGATAAAGTCTGCGGGGAAGTTTTCATCGAAGATATCTTTGTTTTCAAACGGATAGTGCCACTGTGCGAAGGGCATGGAGCCGCTGTCGAACCAGCAGTCGATAACCTCAGGCACTCTTGTCATCAGCTTGCCACATTTCGGGCAGGTGATGTGTACCGCGTCGATGAAGGGCTTGTGCAGTTCGATGTTGTCGGGGCAGTCGGGAGACATTTCCTTCAGCTCTGCAATGCTACCGATGGTGTGTCTGTGTCCACATTCACATTCCCAGATGGGCAGTGGAGTACCCCAGTATCTTTCGCGGGACAGACCCCAGTCGATAACGTTTTCCAGGAAGTTGCCGAAACGACCCTCCTTGATGTTGTCGGGATACCAGTTGATGGTTCTGTTGTTGCGCACCAGATTATCTCTCAGTGCAGTCATTTTGATGAACCATGTGCTTCTTGCATAATACAACAGAGGTGTGTCACATCTCCAGCAGAAGGGATAGTTATGCTCGAAGGGCAGTGCTGCAAATAAGGTGCCGTTTTCTTCCATATATTTCAGAATAACAGGATCGGCATCCTTTACGAACAGACCTTCAAAGGGGCCTGCCAGGCTGTTCAGGTGACCTGTGGTGTCAACATTTTGATAGAAGGTTACATCATATTTTTTACATACACGGTAGTCATCCTCACCATACGCATACGCAGTGTGAACGATACCGGTACCATCTGTCAGTGTTACATAATCATCGCAGGTTACGAAGTAGCCCTTGAAGTCCTCACCGTTGGGCTGGAAATCGAACAGGGGTTCATATTTTACATATTCCAGATCGCCGCCCTTCATGGATTCTACGACTTCATAATTGCCTTCGCCCAGAACGCTGTCCAAGAGTGCTTCAGCCATGATTACATAATAATCCTGATATTTTGCTTTAACATAGGTTTCGTTTGCATTTACGGACAGAATTACGTTGGAGGGCAGTGTCCAAGGGGTTGTTGTCCAAGCAAGGAAGTAGGTGTTTTCTGTGCCTTCCATTTTAAATTTTGCAATGGCAGAGGTTTCCTTTACATCCTTATAGCCCTGTGCAACCTCATGAGAGGAAAGTGCTGTGCCGCAGCGAGGGCAGTAGGGAACAACCTTGTGGCCCTTATACAGCAGACCCTTGTCCCAGATCTGCTTCAGTGCCCACCATTCGGATTCGATATAGTCATTATGGTATGTGACATAGGGATGATCCATATCCGCCCAGAAGCCGACACGGTCACTCATGGAACGCCATTCCTGTTCGTATGTCCATACGCTTTCCTTACATTTTTCGATGAAGGGCTCTACGCCGTAGCCTTCAATCTGATCCTTGCCATCCAGACCCAGTGTCTTTTCTACCTCCAGTTCAACGGGCAAACCGTGTGTATCCCAGCCGGCCTTTCTCAGAACCTTGTAGCCCTTCATGGTTTTGTAGCGGGGGATTAAGTCCTTTACCGCACGGGTGATGATGTGACCGATATGGGGCTTGCCGTTTGCTGTCGGGGGGCCGTCATAGAAGGTGAAAACGGGTGCGCCTTCTCTTGCCTTGATGCTCTTGCCGAAGATGTCATTGTCCTTCCAATACTTTTCAACCTGTACTTCTCTTTCAACGAAGTTCATGTTATTGGGTACCTTGTCGTACATTTCAATTCCTCCTTAAAAATGATTTACCTTTCAAAGTGTGTTTCTCTCGTAGCTTGTTCTTTTTTCCTTTGTGTTTTTCTGATACCTCTGAAATTTTTGCCTTTTGTATTTTTTGTGTTTTATCTTCCGTATGGTTTATGATGGTGCGGTTTTTCCGCTTTTTCACTGATTGTCAATATAAAAAAACCCTTTCATCCCTACAGGACGAAAGAGTTCGCGGTACCACCTGAATTGACGGCACAAAATGCCGCCCAGCTTAGCTGCATCACCATCATGATGCTTTCCCTTAACGCGGGCTACGGCAGAGCCTACTGAGCAAAAGAACGGTTCGGACTGCCACTCCGGAGTGATTTTCTGTATCTTCCTTGTCATCGGGTTCCCACCAAGCCCCCGACTCTCTGCAGGCAAGCTGAGGATACATACTGTCTCCTTCATAGTGTTTTTTCGTATTTACCTGTGTATTATACAATGCGTACAAAAACTTGTAAAGCATTTTTTGCAAAGAAACCAAAAGAATGGTGTATTCATGAAAACTGTATACAAAAGTACCGAAATTTCAAGAGAAAATAAGGAAAAAACGCGAAAAAAACGTGATTTTTGCATACAATGTGTAAATTTACATGTAAAGACAGTTAAAAAATTTGATTTTCCGAGAAAAACTATGTATAATTGGTAATCAGAACCACGCACGGTTCTGCTTTTGTAAATATTATCTTGACAGGGTGCAGAAAACAGAAAAAATAAGAAAACCGGACATCCTGTAACACCGAAAAGGAGATTTTAAAATGAAAGGTAGAGACTTTGCACTGCTGACAGACTTATATGAGCTGACCATGATGCAGGGCTACTATGAAACAGGCGCATATAACAGAAAGGTCGTATTCGATCTGTTCTATAGAAAGAACCCCAGCGGCAACGGCTTTGCAATTACCGCAGGGCTGCAGCAGGCGATTGAATATCTGGATGGGCTGCATTTTACAGAGGAGGATATTGCATATCTGGAAAGCTTAAATCTTTTCTCTGAGGACTTCATTGACTACCTGAGAAGCTTCCGCTTTACGGGCGAGGTTTATGCCGTTCCCGAAGGAACCATCGTATTCCCGCATGAGCCGCTGATGCGTATCAAGGCCCCCATCATTGAGGCACAGCTGATTGAAACCGCACTGCTGAACATCATCAACCACCAGAGCCTGATTGCAACAAAGGCTTCCCGCGTAGTACACGCAGCACAGGGCGACCCCGTTCTGGAATTTGGTCTGCGCCGCGCGCAGGGTCCCGATGCAGGTACAGTCGGTGCAAGAGCGGCAGTCATCGGCGGCTGTGTGGCAACAAGCAACGTGCTGACAGGCAAGCTGTATGATGTTCCCGTAAAGGGTACCCATGCGCATAGCTGGGTAATGAGCTTCCCTGATGAGCTGACAGCCTTCCGCACCTATGCAAACCTGTTCCCCGATGCGTGCATTTTGTTGGTGGATACCTATAATACACTGAAAAGCGGCGTGCCCCATGCCATTCAGGTGTTTGATGAAATGAAGGCGGCAGGCACACTGCCCGAAAAAGGCTATGGTATCCGTCTTGACAGCGGTGACCTTGCATATCTTTCCAAGAGAGCAAGACAGATGCTGGATGAGGCAGGCTATCCCAATGCTGTCATTTCTGCCTCCAGTGATTTGGATGAAAATCTGATTACAAGCCTGAAGCTGCAGGGCGCAACCATCACCCTCTGGGGCGTTGGTACAAAGCTGATTACTTCTGACGATTGCCCTGCCTTTGGCGGCGTGTATAAGCTGGCGGCAGAGGAAACCGAAAACGGTGATTTTGAACCTAAGATTAAGCTGTCTAATAATGTAGAGAAGGTAACGAATCCCGGCATCAAGAAAATTATTCGTATTTATGATAAAAAGACAGGCAAGATTAAGGCTGACCTTCTGGCATTGGAGGAAGAAGAATTCACAGAGGATTCCGATTTGTATATCTATGATACGAATGCAAAATGGAAAAGCATGCAGCTGCCTGCCGGCAGCTTCACGCTTCGCGAACTGCTTGTTCCCATCTTTGTGGATGGTAAGCTGGTGTATGAATGCCCCAAGGCAATGGACATTCAGGCATACTGCAACAGAGAAAAGGATACCCTCTGGGAAGAACAGAAACGCCTGAAAAACCCCGATATTGTGCCGGTTGACCTTTCCGATAAGCTGAGCGCAATGAAGCTGAAGCTGATTGAAGCGGCAACAATGATTTAAAAAGTATAAAAAGAAAAACAATGAAAACGCTGTGCGGAAACGAAAAAGCCGCATGGCGTTTTTTGTGCTTTTCTGAGGTTTCTTGCACAATCTGTGAAAAATTGGTATACTGATGCCAAGAAAAGGGGAGGGGGGATTTATTTGCAAACGATTTATTTTTCTGAAAGATTGCTGTGCCAGCTGGAACGGCTGCATACCGTGCCGCTGACGCTTGTAGAAGCACCTGCCGGCTATGGAAAAACAACCGCCCTGAAGCATGCCCTCAGAGATGTGCCGTATGGGGCATTGCGCTGGCATAATGCGCAGGATGCCACAGTCTGCTGCGATTGGCTCGTGCGCCAGATTGCACAGAAGGACTCTGCTCTGGCACAGCAGATTTTCGATTTATATCATGAAAACGGGCCTTTGGTGCATGCAAAGCCTGCGGAGGAATCCTCGCTTTATCTGATGATTGATAATTTTCAGGTGATTGCGGCGCAGTTCCCGTTTTCCGTTTTGCAGCTGCTTTCTGCCCTGAAGGGTACCGCTGTGCATGTTATTTTTCTTTCTCGCAGCTTTTGGCAGCTGCCGATACAGGATTTGATGCACGTCTGTTATATTTCCAAAAAGGATTTTTTCCTGCGAAAAGAGGATATTATCTGCTTTGCAGAGGAGCTGGGCATTTCCCTTACGGAAAAGCAGGCGATACATATTCAGAAGGAAACAGGCGGTTGGGCGGCGGTTGTTTCGCTGTATCTGCAAAACGGCTGCGAAGAGGTGGAATGGAAAAAGCTGAGCCGTCTGATGGAGGATTTATTCTGGAGAAGGCAGGAGGATATCCTTAAAAAGGCGCTGCTGCGTCTTGCGCAATTTGAAACGGTAGATGTAGAAATGGTGCGCGCGCTGACAGAGGACATTGCGGATTTGCAGCAGATGGGCGAGTGGTTTTATAGTCTGCCCCTGCTGTACTATGATGCGGAGCAGCAGAGGTACTGCCTCTGTGCGCTGCTGCGGAAGTTTTTGCTTTATCGCCTGCATAATGCGTCCTTTCTGACGCAGTGGGACAGCTATCATCGCTGTGGCTGCTGGTATCGGGAGCATGGGGAGACGAAAAAAGCCGTTGCCGCCTTCTATAAGGTTCTGGATTATGCGGGAATTCTTTCCTGCGATTTGACAGGGCTTCTATTCGAAAAATTCGATAAGCTTTCCTATACGGAAATTGCAGGGGAGATTCTGAGACATTGCCCGATGGAAACGAAGCAGAGGTATCCCTTATCCCTTCTTCGGCTTTGCTATGCGCTTTTTGCCGATGCCGCTTTTACGGAATATCAACAGCTTCTGGAGGAAGCGAAGGGCATCATCTGTGATGGGAATGACCCCAATCTTCTGGGAGAATGGGAGCTGATTGCCGCCTTTCAGGATTTCCCCAATCTGGAAAAAATGGAACAGCATTATCAGCGGGCAAAACGCCTGATGACAGCGCCATCTGTTATCTTTACGGTGGGAGAACCGTTTTTGTTCGGCAGTATTTCCATGTGGCGGCTGTTCTATACAAAGCCGGGTGAACTGGAACGAACCGCAGAAACATTGGAACGCGTCATGAAGCTGTATAATTCCCTGACGGCAGGGCATGGCAGCGGTGCGGCGGAGCTGTATCGGGGCGAGGTCTGCTGTGCGCAGGGGCGCTTCGCCGATGCGGAAATCTATGGCTATCAGGCGTTGTATGCGTCTCTGCAAAGAAAGAATGCCTGCGTGACCTATGGTGCGGCGCTGCTTCTTGGCACCAATGCAGTCTATCGCGGAGATTTGGAGGCATGGAAGCGAACCTTGGACTATCTGGAGGACCCTGCGCATACCTATGCCTTCCTGCAGGATACCTTTCTGGATGTGTGCATGAAGGAAACGGTACAGAGCTATTTTGCCATGCTGCAGCCGAAGGAGAGCAGATTGCGAAAACGCCTGCAAGCGGCATCCAATCGGCTGTATGATTTGAATTTTACAAACAGTGCCATCAAGGGCGTGCGTATTCCAAGAATTATTCTGAAGAAGAATTATCATAAGGCGATTGGGATTCTGGAGGTAGCATTGAAGGTGGATGCAAGGCTGATTGCCCTTCCGTCCCGGCTTTTTATCCACACCAATCTAGCACTTTGCTATTTTGCTATCGGACGCAGCCGAAAGGCGGCGGAGCATCTGGAATTTACGCTTTCCTTGGCAGAACGGGATCAGGTGCTTTCGTTTGCGGCTTATTTCCGCGAATATCTGGAGCCGTTGTTTTATCTGCCCTCTGTTTCCAGAAAATATGCCGCTGTCATTCAGGAAATCCGTAGCCTGCCGATACAGAATATCCCTGCTGTGCCGGAATGGAAGGCGTTCATTCCCAAGCAGGAGAATGAATGGGAGGAGCCGCTCAGCAAACGGGAGCGTGAAATTGCGGAGCTTGCGGCAAGAGGACTTCGCAACGGAGAAATTGCCGAAATGCTGCATATTTCAGAGGGTACGGTCAAGAATCATCTGAAGATTGTGTTCCGAAAATTGAATATCGACCGCCGTTCCAGTCTAAGGGGACGGTTGCGTTAAGAAAAAGATAAAAAATGTCCCTTTCGTGATATACCATAAAAGCGGAAAAATTTGTAAAATAAAGGAAGATAGAGTTCAGTTGCGTGCATTTGTCCGCAGAGGAAAAGGGGTATTTTTCCTGCGGGAGGGAACAGGTGCAGATGAACAGTACCCATAGCAGAAATGTAAAAAGCAAAATGTAAAAAGCATGGAGGGGAGGGAGTTTTTTGGTACAGGCTGAGAAATTGCTGTTATGGGATATTTTTCAGGGGAAATCTATCAGAACGGAATCTCTGCACGCGGGACAAAAATGTGGAAATGAAAGAGGGGCACAGCTGCGCGCAGAAATCCCGACAGGCGGAATGTGATAAGTTGGGCAAACGCATCCGTCGGAACCTTTGTGGTACAGGTAGATACACCAAAGCGAAGGATCGGAAAATGGTGTGCAAAGGGGCGGCTGTCTTGGCATAGAATAATCAGCAGACCCTTTGCAGGCGAAAAAGGCTTTGGTGCAATCGGTAAGTGCAAATACATAGAAGAAGGAGCCGCAGTGGGGATACCCCCGTTATGGCTCCTTTTTCGCTGCTTTCTGTGGTGTTACCATGCGTATTTATTGATATCCTCAAGCGTAATGCCGGGGTGCAGTGCAATGTTGATGCTGTTGGCAATGATGTTTGCCAGACGATCCACAACGGCATCCACCTCCTTCGGTGTCACGAACAGATTGCCTGTATATGGCCCAAGGATTTCGGCAATCATCTGATATTTTTCCTCCTGCTCCAGATCGGCAAGCGTCTCGTAAAACGCCGTTCCCTTTTCTGTCTGCCGAATCATTTCCTCCAGAATATAGTCCATTGTGTCATTTACAAGCGTTGCGGCATCCACCACAGTCGGTACGCCAATCGCAATCACGGGAATCCCCAGATGTGCCTCATCCAGCAGCATCCGCCGATTGCCGACCCCTGCGCCCGGCGCAACGCCGGTATCGCTCATCTGAATGGCGGCGTTAATGCGGTTGGAACGGCGTGCGGCAAGGGCATCAATCGCAATCAGCAGGGAGGGGTGCAGCTTATCCACAATCCCCTTTACGATTTCTCCTGTTTCTATCCCCGTAATCCCCATTACCCCCGGACTAACGGCGGCAACAGGGCGTACAGCCTTCTCGATTTCCACAGGAAGTGTGCCGCTGAGGTGGCGCGTCACCAGAATTTTGGAAATTACCTTCGGGCCGAGTGCATCGGGTGTGATGTTCCAATTACCAAGCCCGATTACCAGAATGCAATCCTCCCTTTTCGGCTTTGCCAGAGAGCGAATCTGCTCTGCCAGAAGCCCAATCAGCTTTTCGTGACAATCTGCATCATTTTCCTTTAGCTTTTCCGATTCCAGTGTAATATAATGCCCCATCGGCTTGCCCATACGCTCGCTTCCCGCAGGAGAGAGGATGTGTACATGTGTAAGGGAATAGTCTGCCTGCTCATCCGTTTCCACCGCTACGCCCTCAAGGGTATCTGTGGTGTCCTTCTGCGCAAGCTCCCGTGCCTCAATGGCAAGGTCTGTGCGGACAGAAAACGTCTGCGGCGCTTTTTTTTCGTCTTTTTCGTTCATGCTTTCACTGCCTTTCTGTATTTTCCTAGGGTTTTTCATTATTTTTTTCGTAGTTTTGAAAAGTATTCATTGACTTATTTCGTTCCATAAGGTAAAATATATCCGTTAAGTTAACCATGGGGTACTCGAGAGAGTGGGAAAAAAGCCCCAAGCCGTGTCGGAGGGAGCATGCCCTCAAGGTGGTTAATAGTAAGAGGAAAGAGCGATATTCCCCAAAATATCGACAGAGAAAACCACATTAAAGTAATTAGGAGGAAATAACATTGGCTAATATCAAATCTGCTAAGAAAAGAATCAAAGTGATTAACAAAAAAACACTGAGAAACAAAATGATTAAATCTCAGGTGAAAACAGCTATGAAGAAAGTAATCGTTGCTGTAAATGCAGGCGACAAGGAAACAGCAGCAGTTGCACTGAAGAACGCAGTATCTGCAATCGACAGAGCATACATCAAAGGCATCTACCACAAAAATGCAGTAGCAAGAAAGAAATCTTCTCTGACAAGACTGGTAAACAGCCTGTAATTTTTTCAACAGATCTGAAGGGATATTCCAAACGGAATATCCTTTTTTTCTGCCCCAAAACAGCCTGACTTCGCAGGGGAGAAATTCTTGCTTTCCGTCAGAAAAGGGCATATAATGAAGAACAAGTGACATTTTGAGAAAAATTTTGAGAAAAAGAGAGAGAATTTGATTTTTCGGAGAGATGAAGGAGGAATTATTGATGCTGAAGGAAAAGGCAGGACAGTATTATTTTGTGCAGGATAAAAGCTGCGCAGAGGCCATTCTGCTTGCGGCAAATGAAGCATATCATCTTGGCATGACAGAAGAAGCAACGAAGCTGTTTGCAGGCTTCCGCACCGGCATGGGCATGGGCGGCACCTGTGGTGCGCTTTCCGGTGCCATCGGTGTCTTGAGCAGCAAATACGGCACGAGAGAGGATTTAAAGACAATCTGCGCGGATTTTGTTGCCGCATTTGAACAAAAGCTGGCGCTCGGCACAACGGAATGTGCCCCTCTTGCGGCGAAGTATAAAACAGAGGGCAAACGTTGTCGGGATGCGGTGGAGCTGACCGCAGAGGCACTGGAGGAATTTATTGATAAGCTGGAGGGCAAGGCTCCTGCGGAGGGCTGTACCCTGCGCCCCGAGGATATCAAGCGCGTAAAGGGCATGGGCTTTTTGCAGCATAAGGGCACGAATCTGTTCAACGCTCGCGTCATCACCAGAAACGGACGCATTACCACAGAGGAAGCAGGTGTCATTGCGGAAGCGGCAAGGCTTTATGGTGATGGACACGTGATGATGACCACCCGTCTGACGATTGAGGTTTCGGGGATTGCTTATCACGATATTGATGCCTTCTGCGCGCATCTGGCAAAGGCAGGGCTTTCCGTCGGTGGTACAGGCAGCAAGGTGCGTCCTGTGGTTTCCTGTAAGGCAACCACCTGTCAGTATGGTCTGTATGATGCCTATGCGCTGAGCGATGAAATCCATACACGCTTCTATCAGGGCTATCGTGGGGTATCCCTGCCGCATAAATTCAAAATCGCAACAGGCGGCTGTCCCAATAACTGCGTCAAGCCGACCCTGAACGATTTGGGTATCGTGGGCGCAAGAGTGCCGCAGTATCATATCGAGGATTGCCGTTCCTGCAAAAAATGCCAGTTGGAGGAGGCTTGTCCCATCCATGCGGCGAAGAAAAACACAGACGGCAAGCTGGAAATTGATGTAGAGCTTTGCAACCACTGCGGTCGCTGTATCGGCAAATGTCCCTTCCATTGCAATGATGAGGGCGTGGATGGCTATAAGGTCTATGTCGGCGGACGCTGGGGCAAAAAGATTGCCCATGGGCAGATGCTTCATAAAATCTTTACGGATAAGAATGAGGTTCTGGATACCGTGGAAAAGGCAATCCTCCTGTTCCGTTCCGCAGGGGAAAGCGGCGAACGCTTTGCGGATACCATCAATCGTATTGGCTTTGCGAACGCGGAAAAAATCCTTCTGAGCGATGAATTGCTGCAGAAAAAGGCAGAGATTCTGGGATTGGATGTTGTCGGCGGCGCAACCTGCTAAAAAAGAGTATTCAGAAAGAAATTACTTGGAAATAAGACTGCTTTGAGGGAGACTTCGGAGCAGTTTTTTATTTTATACAAAGCAGATAGGAATTTTATCGTCATTTACTTCTTTTTATGGTAAAATAGGAAAAAAGAAAGGTTCGATCCGAAGGGAGGATTCCTGCGTGAATTTTGTATCAGCTGG
>ERZ773146.929-NODE-929-length-21744-cov-3.825165_pt1 | contig 21744 bp, 19 predicted proteins | sample MGYA00580847_ERZ773146 | MGnify/ENA primary metagenome ERZ773146 (study PRJEB29015, sample SAMEA2737830) | human gut metagenome | biome: human gut; feature: human-associated habitat; material: faeces | place: China | collected 2012 ...
AAGTCCCGCTGTTGCGAGGCAGCGCGCTTGGCGGCCAAAACGATGGCCGCCATCCGGCAAAGCTGGGCCGCTCTCCTTATTGACCCCTTCGGGGCCTAAATTCCTCTATAGACCTGCCAACTACCCCCGCATAAACCCGCAGCACCCAAACTCTGCAAAATTAAGAAAGCCCAGTGATTTATAAAACGCCACAGTTTTAGGCGTGTTATCCGTCACCAATTGGACCTGTCGAACATTCTTATATCGTTCCAGCACCGCCTTAAGCAGCGCAGTGCCGATGCCCTGTCTTTGTCTTGCCGGGTACACCAGAATATCCTGCACAAGCACAATGGTGGTACCATCGCCCACCACCCGCACAATGCCGAGCAGTTCCCCGTTTTCATATGCCGCCAAAACAAGCAGAGAATTTTTGTACCCGCACTCCAATGCAGGCATATCTTCCGTATACGCGGTCCAGCCAACTTGCGTATACAACTGCAAAATTTCATCGGCCTTGAATTTAGTATATTCTTTTATTTCCATGTTTCTCTCCGTGATTCCTAAATTATATTCCCAGTATACCATAACCCCCTATACAACGCAAAAGATCTCCCTGGCTGCATCGTCTCAAACACAGCCAGGGGGATTGCAATTTTACAAAATTTTACAGCTCGCAGGGGGTAAAGCCGTTCTTGCCCAGCACCTGCACCTTGGTGTAGCCAAGCTCTTTCAGGTGGGCGGCGGCTTCCTCGAAACCGTAGGTCAGGGCCTTGGTGTCGTGGGCATCGGCGGTGATGACCACGTTGCCGGAGAGCACCAGCCACTCCTTCAAGATAGCATCCGAGGGAAAATAATCCTTGCGGAAGCCGCGGTAGGCGGCGGAGGTGTTTACTTCCAGCACGCAGCGGCTGCGGGCTGCGGCCATCAGAGCCGAGGTAGCCGCAGCGGTGTAGCGCGGGTCGTTCTCGTCAAAGAACTTGTTGCCGTCATTGATCTTTTTGATCAGGTCAAAGTGGCCCAGGATGGTGGGCTTCTTCTCGGCAACCTTGGCTACGTTGGCAAAGTAGGCCTCGGCCACAGCCAGACCGTCGCCGTCAAAATCGTCGTCGATGCAGGCGCGCAGGTCTTCCTCGCGCCAATCGATCTCGTAATATTTGCCGGTTTTGGGGCCCTTGACATAGTGGGCACTGCCGATGAAGTAATCGTAAGCATAGGGGTCGTCGTCACTGAAAAGATCCCATTCCAGCCCGCACAGGATGTCCATTTTGCCGGCATAGCGCTCTTTCAGCTTGGCGATCGTTGCCTTGTACAGCGACGTGCGGCTCTGGGTCATGCAATACTCCAAGTCGCAGGGGGTGTGGCTGTGGCCGCTGAAACCCAGCGTCTGCAGGCCAGCCTTCCATGCGGTTACTGCCATTTCCTCCAGCGTATTTTTGCCGTCGCACAGTTTTGAATGAACGTGAACGGAACTTTTAAGGTACTCCCCGGCCATATTACTGCATCCTTTCCTGCTTAACCTTATGGTCGATGACATGCCGCTTTTCCAGTTCTTTGGTAATATCCTCGACCGAAATGCCCAGTTCGATCATCAGCACCATGACGTGGTAAGCCAGGTCGCTGATCTCGTAAATCGTCTCTTCTTTATCGCGTTTTGCGCCGGCGATGATGACCTCGGTGGATTCCTCGCCGACCTTTTTCAGGATCTTTTCCAGACCCTTATCAAACAGATAGGTGGTGTAGCTTCCCTCTTTCGGGTCGGTCTTGCGGCCCTCGATGAGCTCGTACAGCCCCTGCCAGGTGAACTGCTTCAGCTCGTCCGACACATACACCGGGTTGAAGAAGCAGCTCTCGGCCCCCGTGTGGCAGGCGGGGCCGTTTTTGATAACGTCGATGACCAGTGCGTCCTTATCGCAATCGGCAGTGATGGATACCACACGCTGCACATTGCCGGAAGTCTCGCCCTTACGCCAAATTTCCTGGCGGCTGCGGGACCAGAACACGGTGCGACCCTCGGCAATCGTCAGGGCCAGGGTCTCGGCGTTCATGTAAGCGAGGGTCAGTACCTCTTTGGTGTAGTGATCCTGCACGATGGCGGGGATCAGACCGTTCGCATCAAATTTCAGCGTCTTAGTGTTTTCCGTAATTTCCATAGTGAAATACCCCTAACAATAAGATAGTTTTATTGTACTATTTTCTGTGCATTTTGGCAAGTGGTTTTCGCGGTCATACCCGCATTTCGATACCATTGCTTCGCAGGTACTGTTTCAGCGCGCCGATCTCCACCTGCTTGGTGTGGAAGATGGACGCCGCCAGCCCGGCATCTACGGCGGGGTGATTGCGGAACAGCTCCACAAAGTCGTCCATCTTACCTGCGCCGCCCGAGGCAATGATGGGCACCGCGCACCGCGCGGCCACGGCGTCCAGCAGCTCCAAATCGAAGCCGTTCTTCACGCCGTCGGTATCGATGGAGTTGACCACCAGCTCACCTGCACCGTTTTTGACGCCCTGCTCCAGCCAATCCAGCGCATCGATGCCGGTGTTCTCGCGTCCGCCTTTGGCAAACAGCATGAATTTGCCGTCCACACGTTTAATATCGGCGGAAAGCACCACGCACTGGTTGCCGTATTTCTGCGCTGCCGCCGGGATGATGCCCGGGTTGCGGATGGCGCCGGAGTTTACGCTGACCTTGTCGGCACCGCATTTCAGCACACGGTCGAAGTCGTCCAGCGTGTTGATGCCGCCGCCCACCGTCAGCGGGATAAAGATCTGGCTGGCAACTTCCCGCAAAATATCGGTGAACAGGCCGCGGCCCTCAACGCTGGCGGTGATGTCGTAAAACACCAGCTCGTCTGCGCCGGATGCGTTGTAGTAGCGCGCCATTTCGACAGGGTCGGCCATGTCCTGCAGGCCCTCAAAATTCACGCCCTTGACAACGCGGCCGTTTTTGACGTCGAGACACGGAATAATTCGCTTTGTTATCATACAACTTTTCCCCCCCCTGCCGATTTAGTCCTGGTACAGGCGCACGGCCTGCTCCAGGTCGATGGCCCCAGTGTAGATGGATTTGCCTAAAATGGCGGCGTGGCAGTGCATTTTTTGCAGCTCGGCCAGTTCGTCCAGCGCCGCAATGCCGCCGGAAGCGGTAATTTCCAGCCCGGGGATGGTCAGCAGTTCGCGGTACAGGTCCATGTTGGTGCCCTGCATCGTGCCGTCCCGGGAAATATCAGTGGCGATGATAGCCTTGACGCCCACCCCGGCGCAGCGGCGGCAGAACGCCACGCCCGGTTCGGGGGTGACTTCCTTCCAGCCATTCACGGCTACCAGGCCGTTTTTCATGTCGACGCCCACGGCAATCTGTGCGCCGTACTTCTGCGCCATCTCGGCGGTAAAGGCAAAGTCTTTCACGGCGATGGTGCCCAGGATGCAGCGGTCCACGCCTAAATCCAGGTAGCGCTTGATGCGCTCCTCGTCCCGGATGCCGCCGCCGACCTCGATCTTTAAGCCGCCCTGTTTGGCAATGGCGGCGATGGTCTGCAGGTTGGCGGTGGTGTCGTCCTTGGCGCCGTCCAGGTCAACAACGTGCAGGTACTTGGCTCCGGCGGTCACAAAGGCTTTGGCCTGGGCCACGGGGTCGGCGTTGTAGACGGTCATCTGGTCGTAGTCGCCCTGGTAGAGCCGCACGGCCTGGCCGCCCCGCAGGTCAATGGCAGGATATAATTTCATAGTGTCCCTCCGTTCAGCTTACAGTTCGGCGAAGGCTCTCAGCAGCCGAAGGCCGGTATCGCCGGATTTCTCCGGGTGGAACTGGGTGCCGTAGACATTGCCGCTGCGCACCGCGCCGGTGACAGGGATGCTGTACTCGCTGGTGGCAAGGGTCGAAGCAGCGCAGTTTTTGGCGTAGTAGCTGTGCACGTAGTAGACGTACTCGCCGTTTTTCATGTACTTGAACAGCGGGTCGTTCTCGCGTCCGGGCACGATGTCCAGCGCGTTCCAGCCGATGTGCGGTACTTTTAAGCTGGCATCGGTCAGGTCGTCTGCCAGCGGGCAGACCTCGCCGGGGATGAGGCCCAGGCCGGCGTGTTCGCCGTACTCGAAGCTTTTGTCAAACAGCAGCTGCATGCCTAAGCAGATGCCCAGCAGCGGCTTGGTCTCAACTTCCTTTTTTAGTACGGGCACCAGGCCGGTAGCCTCCAGTTTGGCCATGGCGTCGCCGAAGGCACCCACGCCGGGCAGCAGGATATGGCTGGCGGCATGCAGGTCGGCGGCTTCATGGGTCACCCGCACCTCAGCCCCCAGGCTCCGCACGCTGGACGACAAGCTGAACAGGTTCCCCACGCCATAATCAACAATAGCAATCATATAGTTCCCTCCCCTATGGTAAAGCTAAAATTGCAGCGATTTCCGTAAACAGCAATTGGTCGGTATCATATTGATAAATTCGCCCGTCAGCATCGGCATAGCGGATAAAAGTGCCAGTAGGGTTGGCCGCATTTTTTTCAGGAATATCTACCTGCCACATGGTCAGCGAAGCGCCATCGCCAAAAACGAGTTGGCATTCGTCGCCATCGGGGGCGTCCTTTTGCACCTTCCCCGCCCCGGCCGTCGTGATGCGGCGGCACAGGCGGCTGGCCTGGTCCGAGGTGATGGGCACATCCTCGTCCTGCCAGGTCATGCGCAGGGACATTTTGTTGGATGCGGCCAAACTGGCGGAAAAATCATTGATAAAACGTCGATACCGCAATTGATACCGTGCCGCATACACCAACATGCCGACGCAGGTTGCTGCCACCAGAAACCCAAAGGCCGCCAGAACGGCCGCACCCGGCGTAATGTGCTGCCGCCGGGCCGTTTGGCGCTGGATGCGGTCATACATGTCCATATCAGGCACCTAAAATCTCATCCAACGCCGCAAAGAAGCGCTGCATTTCGGCGTCGGTGCCGATGGTGATGCGCAGGTAGTTGGAAATGCGCGGCGCGTTGAAATGGCGGATGAGGATGCCCTGCGCCCGCAATTTCTCAAAAATTTCCTTGCAGGGCATGCGGTCGGTGGTGGCAAACAGGAAATTGGCGGCCGAGTCAAACACGGTAAAACCGCGCTGGCGCAGGCCTTTGGTGGCGGCGGTGCGGGTGGCCAGCAGCTTGGCGGTCACCGCGTGGAAGTAGGCCTCGTCCCGGATGGCGGCCGTACCTGCGGCCTGGGTCATCGAGTTGACGTTGTAGGGACTGTAGCTGAACTTGACGCGGTTCATGTCGGTGATCAGCCCCGGCCGGGCGATGCAGTAGCCCAGCCGCGCGCCCGCCAGGTTGTGGGTCTTGGAGAAAGTGTGCGTGATAACGAGGTTCTCGTACTTTTCCAGCAGCGGCAGGCAGCTGGACCCGGCAGGGGCAAACTCTACATAGGTCTCGTCCACCACCACAATGTTGTCGGGATTGGTACGCAGCACTTCCTCAATGGCGGCCACAGGGGCCAGCAGGCTGGTGGGGGCGTTGGGGTTGGCAATCACGATCGTCTCGTGCAGGCCGCAGTATTTTTTCAAGTCGATGGTCAGGTCGTCCTCCAGCGGGATGACATGCTGCGGAATATGTAGCAGATCGCACAAAACCGGGTAAAAACTGTAGGTTACATCGGCAAAGGCCAGCGGCGTGTTTTCATCGCAGAACGCCCGCAGGGCCAGCAGCAGGTTCTCGTCGCTGCCGTTGCCGCACAAAATATTCTCCGGCTGCACGCCCCAGTGGGCAGCGATGGCCTCGTTCAGTGCGCGGTTGGACAGGTCCGAGTACAGCCGCAGCCCCGGCACCGCCGCCTCCACCGCCGCCGCTACACCGGGCGCGGGCGGGTATGGGTTTTCGTTGGCGTTGAGCTTGACAAGGTCGTCAATTTTCAGCTGCTCGCCGGGCACATACGGCTCCAGTGCAGCCAGCGTTTTGGTAAAATAGCGGCTCATGGGCTCACTCCCCCTTTTGCTCGTCCTCAAACCGGATGGTCACGCTCTTGGCGTGGGCGTGCAGGCCCTCGTGCTCGGCAAAGTTGGCGATGCGGGCCTGGACCTCGCCCAGGGCTTCGCGGGTGTAGTAGATGAAGCTGGACTTCTTGACGAAATCATCCACGCCCAGGGGGCTGCTGAACCGCGCGGTGCCGCTGGTGGGCAGGGTATGGTTGGGGCCGGCAAAGTAATCGCCCAGGGCCTCGGGCACGTTCTTGCCCAGGAAAATGCTGCCCGCGTTCTGGATGTCGTTCAAAACGGCAAACGGGTCGTCCACGCAGATCTCCAGATGCTCCGGCGCAATAATGTTCACGGCGTTGATGGCCTTCTTCATGTCATCGGTGACGATGATCTTACCGTTGGCGTCCACGCTGGCGCGGGCAATGGCGGCGCGGGGCAGCTGCGGGATCTGTACTTCCAGCTCGGCCTGTACGGCCTTGGCCAGGTCCCAGCTGTCGGTGACCAGCACCGGCGTGGCCAGCTTGTCGTGCTCGGCCTGGCTCAACAGGTCGGCGGCGACCCAGGCGGGGCTGCAGGTGCCGTCGGCCAAAACCAGGATTTCCGACGGGCCGGCAATCATATCGATGCCGACTTTACCAAAAACCTTGCGCTTGGCGGTGGCCACGTAAATGTTGCCGGGGCCGACGATCTTATCCACAGCGGGCACGCTCTCGGTGCCGTAGGCCAGGGCGGCCACGGCCTGGGCACCACCGGTCTTAAAGATGCAGTCGATGCCGGCAATCACCGCCGCTGCCAGGATACCGGCGTTGACCTTGCCGTCCTTGCCGGCGGGGGTGGTCATGACGATCTGCTGCACGCCCGCGACCTTGGCGGGGATGACGTCCATCAGCACGGTAGAGGGGTAGGCTGCCGTGCCGCCGGGCACGTAAACGCCCGCGCGCTGGATGGGGGTGTACTTCTGGCCCAGCACCATGCCGGGGCGGTCGTTCAGTACAAAGTTCTTGTGCAGCTGCTGCTCGTGGAAGTGGCGGATGTTGGAAGCGGCCATTTTCAGTGTGGTAATAAATTCCGGGTCGCTGGCTTCCAGTTCGGAAAAGGCCTCGTCGATTTCGGCCTGGGTGACCTGTACGCTGGTTAGCTGGGCGTGGTCAAACTTGGCGGCGTAATCCAGCAGGGCGGCATCGCCGCGGGCGCGCACATCGGCAATGATGGCGTCTACGGTGGCCTCCACGTCGGCTTCGGCGCGGATGTCACGGTTCAAAATTTCTTCGGGCTTTACTTCATCAAAATCATACAGGCGAATCATTGTGCAAGGGCCTCCTTCATTTTGGTAAGCAGCTCAGTAAGCTGGGCGTATTTGAACTTGTAGCTGGCTTTGTTGGCGATAAACCGGGCCGAGATAGGCATGAATTCTTCAATCACGGTCAGGTCGTTTTCCTTTAAGGTGGTGCCCGTCTCGACAATATCGACGATGACGTCGGAGAGACCTAAAATCGGCGCAAGCTCGATGGAGCCGTTGAGCTTGACAATGTCGATATCGCGGCCCCGGCGCTCGTAGTGGTCGCGGGCAATGTTGACGAACTTGGTCGCTACCCGCAGTGCGCGGCTTTCGTCGTCCACAAAATTCCTGGGGCCGGCCACGCACATGCGGCACTTGCCCATGCCGGTGTCCAGCAGCTCGTAGACGTCCGCGCCGGACTCGGTCAAAATATCCTTGCCCACGATGCCGATGTCGGCCGCGCCATGTTCGACGTAGATGGCTACGTCGCTGGGTTTGACCAGGAAGTACCGCACCCCGGCTTCGGGGTTCTCCACTACCAGTTTGCGGGTGTCGTTGTAGTCCTCGTTGGCGCTGTAACCTGCCCCGGCCAGCAGAGCGTAGGCTTTGTCGCCCAGGCGCCCCTTGGGTAGGGCAATGTTCAGCCAGGTCTTTTCCCCGCCCTGCTGCTGTACTGGCGGCAGCGGTGCGGCCAGACGTTCCAGCTCGTCTAAGTACATCGCAAAGCCGATGGCCTTAGCGCCGGGGGTAAAGCGCTGCATCAGGTAGTCGTACTGGCCGCCTTTGAGCACCGCGCGGGGGATGCCCGCCGCGTAGCCGGTAAAAACGATGCCGTTGTAATACTCGGCTTCATCGGCCATGCTCAGGTCCAGCTGCAGGCCGCGGCCGGCTTCGCCCAGGGCGTTTTGCAGGGCCAGCAGTTCGGCCAGTGCGGCTTTCTGCGAGGGGCTGATGGCGGCTGCCTTGGCGGCGGTAAGGGTGGCCCCGAACGGCCCGTGCAGGGTAAGCAAACCGCAAAGGGCATCGGCTCCGGCTTCATCAGCACCGGCCTGCAACGCAGCCTTGCGCAGCTCGTGTTCGTTTTTGGCGCACAGCAGTTCCACCAGCCGGGCGTGGGCCGTGGCAGGCACATCCAGCACATCCAGCAGGCCGGTCACAAAGCCCATGTGGCTGACTTCCAGTACGGTGGGAACATCCAGCGCGGCCAGGCTGGCCAGTGCCAGGCGCAGCACCTCGGCCTGGGCGGCTTCGTCCACCTCGCCCATGCACTCCAGGCCCATCTGGTGGATGGTCTGGAAGGTGTGGCTCTCGCGGCTGGCACGGCAGACTTCCTCATTATAATAAAAGCGTTTGCACTCGCCGGGGGCGGGCTGGGCCGTCTTGGCGATGGACAGCGTCACGTCCGGCTTAATGGCCCGCAGTTTGCCGTCCAGGTCGGTAAAGGTGATGACCTGCGGGTCCGGCAGAAAGCGCTGGTACTCCTGATACAGGGCGTACTCTTCAAACCGGGAGGCGCGGTATTTGCGATAGCCGCCCTGCTCGTACAGGGCACGCAGGCGGAAGGTGGCCTGCTCGGCGGGGGTGAAATTTTGTAAAGTCAGATCCATAATACGTCTCCTGCCTCTCTTTTCCATAACAACATTATACTTTAGCACAGTAAAGATGTAAAGCGTTAAACAAGAAATCTGTACAAATTCGGGTGCGGCTGCTTGGCGAAAACGGCAATAAAATAGCAAAAAGGCGCACCTTTGCAACCAAAGATGCGCCTTACGGTTTCTTATCAGCCCTTGCAGCCCTGTTCGTCCCAATCACCAAAATCAGCCGGGTCGGCAATCTTGGTAACGTCCAGCTTGCCGTCCTCGGTCTTGGGGACTTCCACGGCACCCAGCTCAACGGGGTTGGCGTTGGGGGTGTCATCTCCAGCGGGGGCCTGCACAGGGGCGGCCTCCGCTTCGGGAGCTTCTTCTACGGGAGCGGCAGCGGTTTCTTCAGGTGCAGCGGGGGCTTCTTCGGCCTCGGCAGACGCATCGTCAGCGGGCTCGGCGGTCTCGGCAGTGCCATCCTCGGCGTCTGCTTCATCCTCCGGGCCCCAAATATGCTCGTACTCCTCGGTATGCTCGTTACGGTTCAAAAAGTAAGCCGCGGCGCCCACAGCGGCAGCGCCAATCGTCAGTCCAACCAGCTTTTTCAGTAAAGACATCGTATGATCCTCTCAATCGCCTTACGGCACGGCATTTTCCGGGAAAACATCTGTGTTTCAACGGAATACGTACATCATAGCGCAAACACCGCCATTTTGCAAGGGGCTATTTTTAAAATTTGTGCAAAAAGTTTGCCTTTAGTTTTGCCCATGCTCCTGCAGCCGCGTTACCGTATAGGGTTGCCCGTTTACCTGTAATGTATCCATGCTGCACCTCCGTTACAGCTGCTGCATCCAGCTGCGCTTTTTGAACAGCCGCAGCGAGAGCGCCAGGCGGACACATTCTTCCAGCGAGAGCAAAAAGTACACCGGCGCGACGGGCAGTTTCAGCACAAAGGCCGCCAGGAACCCCAGCGGCACACCGAAGCCCCAGGTACCGATGAGGTCGATGGCCAGGGTGTAGTTGGTCTTGCCGCCGCTTTTTAAAATGCCACCGCCCAGGATCATGTTCTGCACCTTGACCGGCGAGATGACGGCGAACACTACCAGCAATAAGTAGGCCGTGGCTCGCACCTCCGGCTCGACACGGTAAATCGTGGTGTACAGCCGCCCGAACACCAACAGCAGCGCCGACAACACCAGCGAGGCCGCCAGCCCGCAGCGCATCAACCGTTGGGCGTCGCGGTAGGCGCGGTCGTACTCCTGCGTGCCCAGCGACTTGCCAATAAGGATGGCCGCCGCCTTGGACAGGCCCGACAGTGCGCCCACCATCAGGCATTGGATGGGCGTGGTCATCGTCATAGCGGCGCAGGCCTGGGTGCCGATGTTGCCGTAGATGGCGGAGTAGACGTTCTCGCCCAGGCTCCACAAAAATTCACTGGCCAGCAGTGGCAGAAGAATTTTGGCGTAGGTAAGCAGTTCCGGCCGGGTGAAGCCCAGCGTGAACCGCAGCCGCCACTGCTTTTTCCGCAGCCGCACGGCCAAAAACAGGTAGACAAGTAAGCAGGAAACCACCTGCGCAGCCACGCTGGCTACTGCCGCGCCCTGCACCCCCAGTGCGGGCAGCCCGCCGTGGCCGAAGATAAGCAGGTAGTTCAGCCCCGTGTTGATGCACAGCGAGGTCATGCTGGCAATGAGCGGGAAGACGGCGGCCTCCATGCAGCAGAGCAGCGTCTCCGCCATGCCGGACAGCGCCGCCGGGAAGAACGACCAGGCGTAAGTCTGCAAATACGTCTGCCCCAGCGCGCGGGTGGCATCGTCCTGGGTGTAGAGGCCCAGAATCGGCTCGGCAAACCGGGTGGAGACCAGCGTAAACACCGCCGCAATGGCCAGCGACACCAGCAGGTTGACGCTGTAGCTGCGGGCCGCGTTTTTACGGCTGCCCTGCCCCAGATATTGGGAGATGAGGATGGCGCCCGCCGCTGTGACGGCGCTGAGCACCACATTATGAATAGATGCAAACTTGCCGCCCAGCCCGATGCCCGAAATGCTGGCGCTGCCCAGCTGGCCGATCATGACCTGGTCAATGATGCTGAAGGAGGCCCGCAGCATGCTTTGCAGCGTGACCGGCAAAGCAATGTGCATCAGGCTGCGGGCAAAGGCGCGGTCGCCAAAAAAGCCGGTAATCCCGCCCCCGGAAACAGAAGAAGAACGAAAACCCATACAGACACCTCTTACGAATTACTACGCTGTCATTATACTATGATTTTCCTTGCATTTCATCCATAAAAGTCTTATACTTATAACAGAATCCTATGCTTTTGCAGACGAGGTGCCGCCTATGTCCTATCTGCCCCCAAACCCTGCCATTCTGCCCGATGGGCAGGAGGTAAAAGTCCATGGCAGCGAAGCCTTCCCTTTTGCCGTCTACTGCGGTATCATCCCCACGTTTATCCCGGCCTATCCCCTGCACTACCACGAGGAAATGGAGCTGATTTACTGCGAAGCCGGCAGCGGCAGCATCACCATTGACCGGGCGACGGTTACCCTGCACACCGGCGATGTGGCAGTGATTTTACCCGGGCAGATCCACGCCATCGCGGCGGCGGGGGCCGGGACATTCCGCTATTACAACATCCTGTTCCGCTTCTCGCTGCTGGAGCCGCCGGACAGCGAGACCTACCGCCGCTTTTTGGCCCCGCTGGCGGACGGCCGCATGGAAGTGCCTGCCCATATACAAAAAGACAGCCCCCTGGGCAGGGAGCTGCCTGTAAACGTAAAAATGCTGATTGAAAACCGCAAAGAAAACACGGCACTGCGCATAAAAGCCTGCCTGTACGGCGTGATGGATGCGCTGTGCAAAGCTGCCACGCCTGCCCGGCACCCGGCCGGGGCCGAGCACCGGGACACCCGCCTTCTGCGCCAGACTGTGCAGTACGTGGACCGTCACTATGCGGAGAAAATCACGGTGGCGGCCATCAGCGCCCAGTGCGGCTACAGCAGCAGCCACTTTATGAAGCGGTTCCACGACCTGACCGGCACCAGCTTTGCGCAGTACCTCATCCACTTTCGGCTGGAAAAGGCCGCTACCCTGCTGCGGGGCAGCCGGTACACCGTGCTGGAGATCGCCGCACGGTGCGGGTTCAGCAATGCATCCTACTTTACGCGGGCGTTCACCCGGCAGTATGGGGTGTCCCCCACCGCTTATCGGCAGGGCGGCGATAAAACAGACGATTAGCCAATCTTTTCTACCTTGATAACCGTAACGGCGATGGGCGTATCGTCCAGCGCGTGGACGGCGGTGCGCCAGTAGTAGAGCGGCTCGCCGGTGGAAAACTCAAACACCATCTCATCCGGGGCAATGCCGGTAAAGTTGACCTCCATCTTGTAGGTCTCCTGGTTGATAAGCCCGTGGCGGGCATAGATATAACTGTGGTCGAACCCACTGCCCGTCAGGGTGACGCGGTAGCTGCCGGGGAAGAGCATCCAGGCTTCGGTCAGCAGTTCGCCGCCCTCGTTCAGGGTCACGGTGTCGGCGTCCGCCGTGCCGTTGATGACGCTGGATTTTTGCAGCGCCATCGTGTGGGCGGGGATGTCAACAGCAGGCTCCTCGGTCAGGCCATGGATCGGCTCCACGCTGCCCAGCAGGATGCCGTCCAGCCGGTAATAGTGCAGCGCGTAGTCGCTGCGGGCCAGCTCGTCCTCATCGATAAAGGCGTAGAGCGTGTCCGGCGCGAGGGTGTTCATCTCCCCTGCCAGCGTCACCGCTGCCAGGTTGCCGTCCATGTGGCCCATGTAGAAGCTGTTGGAGGTCCAGCCGTGGTCGGCGGCAAAGGCAACGAGGTCCCAGAAGTCGTCGTGTTCAAAGTCGAAGCTGGCAAAGGCCAGGCGGCTGAACTGCCCGCTGGCAGCCAGCTGCTCCCAGGCCGGGTCGGTCAGTTGGGTGGTGTCCGCGTAATAAGCGGCATCGTGGTATGTGGTGTAACGCTTGGTAAGCTCGGTACGCAGGCCAAAGCCCTGAGCGGCGGCGCAGACAGCCAGCAGCACAGCGGCCGCGGCACCGTTCCAGAACCGCAGCACCAGCCCGCAGGCCGCCACGGCCAGCAGCATGCCGGCCAGCCAGGCCAGACGGGCGCAGCTGGAGAACATGGCCCAGAAATCCATCAGCACCTGCGGGATGGGCACGGTAAACAGCGTGCAGCCCCCGAAGGTGACGGTGTTGCCCATCGAGGCGACGGCGTCCAGCACCAGCAGCACAACAGCGGCAACCACAATATGGGTATGGCGGCGGAAGAACTCTGCCGCTTTTTTGCGTTGTACCAACAAACCGGCCAGTGCCAGCACGACGGCCGCGGTGGTGCCCAGGCCCGCGTACACTTCTTGTTCCCAGCTGGCACCCAGACCCGGCACAAACAGGTTGGCTAGGTCGGCACCGCTCAAATAGCCGTTGGAGTAGCCCGCAAAGTTGGCGGCAAAGGCTCCCAGCACAACCAGTTCGGCCAGCGCCACGGCGCAAAAGCTGACGATGGGCAGCACAACGGCGGCGGGGCCGCGCTTTTCCAGCCCGCGCTGCACACAGGTGGCCACCAGCACCATACCCACCATGGGCAGATAATACAGATGGATGCCCGCACACAGCAGCCCCAACACACCCCACCACAGGCAGAGTTTTCCGGTGGACGGCCTATTTTCGGATTGCTCGGCACACAGCCACACCCACAGGGCCAGCAGCACCAGCCAGTTGGCGGCCAGCGCCGTGTGGGCAAACATGCGGATGTTCAGCGCCGGGAACAGCACCAGCACTCCGGCGCCCAGTACGCTGGCCCGGTTTTTTGCGGTATCCTGCGGGCGCACGCCGCCGATGCGGGCAATGAGCGCCTGGGCCAGACCGCCCTGCATGGTATAGCAGAACAGCCCCCACAGCCCTAAGTACTGGAAACGCGCGGGCAGCACCCCGCCCAGCAGCTTGCAGACCACGGCCAGCAGCGGGATGGAATCGGTGTACAAAATGCTGGTGCGGTAGGGGTAAATGGCACTATAGTTTGCGCCCAGATACGGCAGGTGCCAACCGCTGCGGCGGTAAAACACCCAGCCCAGATAATGCTGGGACGGGTCCGGGCTGGGATTGTTCAAGATCCAGTCCACACAGACAGGATCCAGCACCCGCACGCCGTATAGTACGAGAAAAACCAGCGCCCCAAGCAGGGCGCCGGTCAGACTCCAGCGATGTTTTTGCAAAAATGCCTTTGTCTTTGTCATACGGTCCCCCGCTTAGCGCACAAAGGTGGTGGAAAGGGTGGTGGACCAGCTTTCGCCCTTCTTCAGGCTGGCGGCGCAGGGGCGCTGCTCCCACTCCAGGGGGCCGTTCTCCTCGCCGGGCAGGCTGTGCCAGGGCTCGATGCAGATAAAGTGCAGCGGCTTTTTGGCGGCGGACCAGATCAGCACGTAGGGGTAGCCCTCCACGTTGCAAATCACGCTGCGGCCGGTGTCCTTCTCCACAACGGAGACATGGGCGGTCTTCAGGTTGACCATGCAATGGCTGTCACTGTCGAACAGGTCGTCGGTCAGGGGGATGGTCTCGGTGTTGCGGGCCAGATAGTAACTCTGGCCATTCAGCAGGCCGTTGGGAATGGCGCTGACGCACAGCGGGGACTCCAGCCCGTCAAAGCGGATCTCGTAATCCTCGGTGGTATGGCGGTCGTCAAAGGGCAGCGCAAAGGCGGGGTGATAGCCGATGCCAAAGCGCAGCTGCTCTTCCACGGGATTCTCCACAGTCAGGGTGTGGTGGATGGTCTCGCCGTCCAGCACAAAAGTGGAGCGCAGCACAAAGGCGTAGGGCCATTTGGGCAGCGTTTCGGGGTTAGCGTGCAGCTCAAACTCCAGCGTGTCGGCGGTGTGACGGGTCATGGCGTGCTCCACATCGCGGGCAAAGCCGTGCTGGCCGCCGGCGCATTCCACGCCCTTGGCAATCATCTTGCCGCCGGTCAGCTTGCCGGTGTAAGGGAACAGAATGGGCGCGTGGCGGCCCCAGACGGAGGGATCGCCGGACCAGAGCAGCTCGGCTCCGGTGGGCTTGTGGATGACGCTGACAGCCTCGGCACCGTGGGTGTCGACGGTCAGACGCAGGGTATCATTTTCGATCGAGTACCGCATAGGATAAGTACCTCCTGCCGAAATTTTTACGGTTTTACTATAAAACCGCACAGCCCCGCGGGGCGGGAATTGTGCGGTATGGCCTTAGAAAATCAGTTGCAGCACCATGCCTGCCGCGGCGCCAACGGCCCACAGCAGCCCGGTCATAAACAGGTTTTGCTTCCAGCTGGGGTTCACACGCCACAATACGGCCAGGCCCACGCCTGCGCCGGCGGTCAGCCCGGCAAACAGGCTGCCAAAGGTGATGGCCCCCTCCATATACAGCTGGGCCAGCAGCACACTGGCGGCGCAGTTGGGCACAAGACCGACCAGCGCGGTCAGCATCGGCTGGAAGATGCCCATGCCGCCTAAGATACCGGTGATGGCGTCCTCGCCCACGGACTCAAAAATAAGCCCGATCAGGAAGCTGAAGAGCAGAATGAACACGAAAATTTCCAGCGTGTGGCGCAGAGCGGCCAGGAAGATGCTGCTGGTCTCCTCGTGCTCCTCGTGGCAGTCCACCTCATCGGCGTGGCCCTCGTACCCGCCGTACAGCGAGTGGGGCAGCACCTTGCGCAGTGGGAAGTCCAGCAGCGCGCCGCCTACGATGGCAAAAATGATCTTGCAGACGATCAGCAAGACCAGGGTGGTCCACTGGCTCGGCTCAGCGGCCAGCAGCGGAATGGCCTCGTCGCTGGTGGCGATAAATACGGCCAGCAGTGTGCCGGGGGTGATGACCCGGCTGGCGTAAAAGTTGGATGCGACCGCGCTGAAACCACACTGGGGCACACAGCCCAGCAGTGCACCGGGCAAAAAGCCCCAGCGACCGCCGCCGGCGAGGGCGTTTTCAATGTTCTCGCCGTGGTGGCGCTCCAGCCATTCGATCAGCAGATACGCCAGATACAAAAAGGGCAGCATTTTTACGCCGTCGATCAGCGCATCCAACAGTGCATCAAGAAAAATTTCCATTCAGACCTCACTATATACTTTTTATGGGATTTGCGGTGCCGTAGTATTGTTTGTGCAAACTACAGCTTTATACAAAGCTGCGCAGCAGCCTTACGGCCGGGCGCACCACTTTATCGGGGATACGGGCGCGAAACCGCGCTACCGTGCGGGCAGAAAATGGCATCTCATCGCTGAAAGTTTCCATGCCCAAAAAATACTGCAGGTAGGGGCTTTCCCGCACCAGCTGCACCACCTCGCGGTCCGAGACCTCGTAATGCAGCTGGATAACACGGCAGCCCAGCGCGATGCGGGCCGAGATGGCCGCTTTGCCGCTGGGGGCAAACAGTTCACTATAGCCCTGCTCAAAACGGTCCCAATCGATGGCTTCGGCCAGGCGGACCCAGCGGTTTTTATCGCGCAGTTCTCCATGGTACGGCGGCAGATAGTCATAAATCGACATCTGCTTTTCTTTGGCACGGTACACAGGCGTAACCCCTCTCTACAACAATACGGAAATTTAATACCGCTGGAACAGCGGGAAGATCATAGCCAGCACGCACCACGCGGCCTGGTACAATACCAGTGCGGGCAGCGGCAGGGTGGCCAGGCCGCCGGTCAGGGTCAGCAGTACGCCCAAAACGCAGCTGATAAGCACCGAGGCAGTGACGACGACGGCGGACTTGCGCTCGCCCTCGGCAGCACCGGCGGCAGCTTCCAGGCCGCCCACAAAGCTGGCGAAGCTGCCCAGATGCAGCATGTTGCCGTCGCTTTCCGGCAGCCAGGCGGTGGCCGGGTTCATCAGCTCATGCTCGGCGGTGTTCAGCACCTTCACGGCCCCGGCGGGCAGGCTGTAGGCAGCCTCCAGCAGGGCGGTATCGCAGTTGAAATCGTCGCAGTCGACGATCAGCGACAGGCCGGAATGGCGCAGGCTGTCCAGCACGGCGGCAGTGTCCGGGTCACGCTGGTAGGCCACCTGGAACATGGCAAACAGTTTGCCGGAGACGGCCAGGTAGATCATGCGGCGCTGGTTGACGGTATGGTGCTGCTCGTACTCCAGGCTGGGCAGCTTGACGCCGTAATCCTGCATCAGGCTGCGGTTGCCTACCAGCACGCGGCGCTTGTTGACCCAGCCGATGTAGCCCTTGCCGTAGACGGCCTCGCGGTCATCCACCTTGGCAATCATGCTGCGGTCGCCCAGCATATTCAAGAAGACATCCCGCAGCGTGGGGCAGGCCTCAGCCATGATGGAGGCGGCATAGACGATGGCCAGGTCGATGGGGGCGTTTTTGATGGGCTTGATGCCCGCCAGTGTGACGCACCCCTGGGGGAAGAGATCCCGCGCGGTGACCTGGATGACGTTGATGCGGCCCAGCTGACGGATGTCACGCCAGCCCGGCACGACCGCGCCCACCTGAGCGGCGCTGCGCTGCATCAGGCGTGCGGGCAGAGCGGCCAACAGCGTGCCCGCCAGCGGCGCGGTCAAGCACAAAATGCTGGCCAAAATGGTGACAGCGCTGGTCAGGTTGTGGGTGCGGATGACAGTGATCAGGAAGCCCAGCAGCGCGCAGCCGCCTGCGGCCCAGGCAAACTGCTGCTGGTTTTTATCGCTGGTACCGGCAGCGGCGCTGCTGGCCAGAAAACCACGGAAGATCTGCGTCGGGCGGCTGACCAGCACCGACGGGTGCGGTTGGGCCAACCCCTGAGAGGCCGCCCGCAGCGCGCCGGCGTCTTTCAGCCGGTAGGCCACGGCGTGGTCTACATTTTTGCTGACGAGCTGGAAGTTATCCCGCACGGTGGCGGCGTTCATCCGCTTGCCTACGGTGTTGACGCAGAGCACCAGCGCGGCAGGCCCAGCCAGCAGGGTGACCTCGTTCGTGTAGCCTTTTGTGACCAGCACGATGAGCGCCTGCAACAGTGCACCCACTACGGCCAAAGCGGTCAGGCTGTCGGGGGTCGGCTTTTTGGCCAGACCCTGCAAACCGTTCAGCAGTGTTTTCCAGTTGATACCGGCGGCCGCGGCCAGCAGCACCAGGGCTACGGCCGGGTAGACGGTTTCCCCGGCCAGAACGCCGGGCATGGCGGGCAGGGCGGCGGCAATGAACGCCAGCACCAGCAGCACCAGAGCCGCCGCGCCGCTTACGATGCAGGCGGTAGTCAGATGCAGCAGGTTCTCGTCCAGCTCCTTGCGCACGGCGGGGGCGTCCTCGGCGCTCTCGAAATCGCGGCATCGGGACACGGGGATCTCGGCAGTGTCAAAGGGCTGGGCAGCGGAATCCGCCGATTCATCGTCGGCCTTGCCGCCCAGATGGAACCCGCCCAGGCGGAACTTGTCCAGCAGGCCGGTGTGAGCGGTGCTCTCCCCTGCTTCCTCCTCCAGATTGGAGGTGAGCCGGGCGGCCATCTCGTCGTAGCGGGTGGTCTCGTCGGAGATCGCGCCGGTGTTGATGGCGTTGGCGATGTTATCCACAAAGGAGCCGGTGGCAGGCTCGGCGGGAGCCTGGCCCAGGTTTTGGGTAAAGCCGGTGTGGGCCGGTGCGGCAGAAACTGCGTAGCTGCCCAGATCCTGCGTGAAGCCGGTATGGGCGGGCTGTGCCTGCGGGGCCTGCCGGAACGGCTGCGTCTGGGCAGGCTGGGCGGCGGCATCGGGCGTGACCGGCGTTAGGCGGATGCGCCCGGTCAGGGTATCCACCAGATCGTCCACGGCATCGCGGGTGTGGTGATAGCTGTCGGCCATCAGGGTCGGCTCGTCCACAGCAGGAGCCAGGGCAGCCGTATCGGGCTGCGGTACGGTATCGACCTGGGGCGCGGGCTGCGGCGCTGCGGGTTGGGCAGGCTGCGGCTGGGCCGTATGGGGGCGCACGGCGTTGTAAGCGCTCATGAACTGCTGGGTGCTGTCCGACGGCGTTGGCGCGACTGAACCGAGCTGCATCGTAAAGCCGGTGGTGGTCTGGCCGGGCTGGATGGCCTGGGCGCTCTCCAGGCCGGGCAGGTCCAGCGGCTCACCTACCGGTCCCTGCAGCGGCGTGGGCTGAGCCGGGGGCGGCGTGCTGCGCTTTTGACCGGGGGTGAATTCCACGGTGCTGCGCTTTTTACGGTAGATCGTGCTGGTGGCGCCCGGGTCGCGGGCAGGGGTGCGGCTGTTTTTTTGCTCGTTGACGACGCCTCGCAGCATTTGCAGTGTGTCGCCTGTCAGGGTAGCACCGACCAGCGTGCTGCCGGAAGATTCGCTTTGGGGCTGGGTGTATTTGCTGCGCCAGACGTTGGTGCTGGTCTCCGGATCCGGCTGGATGGCCGGGCGCAGCGGAGCCATCGTCGGCTCGTCCTGCCGCTCCTCGGGGATCATCAGCTCGTCGGTGGCGTCGGTATCGGCGCTGCTGCCACCGCCAAACAGGCTGTTCAAGAAGCCGTGCTTGCGGGCAGGCTTCGGCGGCGGGGTCTGCTCGGCCTCGGCTTCATCCGGGAAATATTCATCCTCGGTCTGGTAGGAACTTTGCGCGGGGGCATCGGTGTGGCCGCCGCCCAGCGAGACGTTGATCGGCTCGAAATGGTCGGTGTCGTCGGCGGGTTTCAGGCCGAAAGGCCAGCGCTTTTTCTTGCCGGTGTCGTGGAAACGGCCCTTTTCATCGGGCACGACGGCGACGGAATCGGCGAAGAAGCGCTGAAAATCCGCCTTGCCCTCGTTCAGCGCGGTGGTGTTGGAAACATCCCCCTCCGGGGCCATCTTGCGCAGAAAGTCCTTGATGATGCCGGTGCGGGTGGTATCCTGGGTGTTGCCCTCGGTGGGGGCGGATTGCTGCACCGGCCGGGCAGGCTGCACATTTTGCACAGGCTGCACGGGCTGGGCCGGACGCACTGGGGTCGAAGGGGCGGCAGCCGGCTGGGCATCCGGGACAGATTGCACCGGCCGCTGGGGGGCTGCCGCACGGGGCGTTTCCGTTGTGCGGCGGGGTGCCGGCGCGGGCATGGAGGCAGGTGCAGAAGTTGCCCCGGCACTGCGCATAATTTCATCAAAATCGTCAGGACCGCTGAAATCGGAAAAAGCAATCTGGCTGTCCTGGGTCGGCGTGTTCTGCAGCGGCGTGGTGGAAATGCCCACACTGCGCAAAATTTCATCGACCTGATGATCGGTGACGCTGGCGCGTACGCCGTCCGCCGCCTGGCGCTGGTTCAAATCCGCCAGGATGCGGTCTACCGAATCATTGGTACGTTTGCTTGGCATTTTTATGCTCCCTTTATAAGGTAGAGATACAAATTACTTCTTGGCGGTGCGGCGGCGCAGTACGTCGTAGCACAGGATGCCGGCAGCCACGCTGACGTTGTAGCTGTCCACGCCGGTGGACTGGCCGGGGGCCATCTCCAGCGTGACGGCGGCGTCGCAAAGCTTGCGGGTCAGGGCGGAAGGACCGCCGCCCTCGCTGCCCAGCACCAGGGCCACCGGGCCGGACAGGTCGGTCCTGGCCAGCGGTGCACCGCCCAGGTCAGCGCAGTAGACGAAGATGTTATGTTCCTTAATAGTGCGGATGGCCTGCGCCAGGTTGGACACGCGAGCCACCGGCAGGCGGGCCGCTGCCCCGGCGCTGGATTTCATCACAGTGCCGGTCACGCCGACGCCGCCGCGCTTGGGAATGACCACGCCGTGGGCGCCGCACAGGTAAGCCGAGCGGATGATGGCACCCAGGTTGTGGGGGTCTTCTACCCCATCGCACAGCACCAGGAACGGTGCTTCGCTTTTGGCCTCAGCAGCGGCAAACAGATCCTCCAGCGAGGCATACTGCACCTCGGCGGCGCGGGCGGCCACGCCCTGGTGGTCGTCGGTACCGCAGATCTTTTGCAGCTTATGGCCGGGTACCCGTTTGACCACCGCGCCGGTCTGCTTGGCCAGGGCGGTGTAATAGCCGGCAACCGGCTGCGGCAGCGAGTCTGCCAGATAGACAGTGTCCACCGCGCCGCCGCTTTTCAGCAGCTCGGTCACGGCATTTTTGCCCCATACCAGCGTGTCGGTGCGCGGTTCAGCCTGCTCGCGGGCAATCTTTTCCATAGGGTACCTCCTGCGGGGCATTGCCCCGGTAATTGTCGAAAAATGCACCAGCGGTGAAAAGGCTGGCTATACAGATAACAGTATAGCACACCCCGCGGCCTTTTGTCACCTTTATTTTGCGCTTTTTAGCGGGTCTGTACTGCTTTTTTACAACTGCTGCCGCCGCAATGCGCCAAAAGTACAAAGACCCCCTGGCGGGTGCGCGATAAAGCGTTGTTTATACAAACCGTAGTGGAAAACCCACTTTCCCCTTGTTGAAAACTCTGTTGAAAAGGTGGAAAACCAGCATAGCAGCCAAGTTTTCCACAAAAACGGGGGTGCGTTTTCCACAAGGGGTGGAAAAGTTATCCACATAACAGGTTGGATAAACCCTTTTGTCAAGATGGGAAAAAAGCTGATTTCTTGCCTCCAATTCCCCCGTTAAGCTGACAAAACTGCCAAATTTTTGCAAAGGCTGGCAATCTTTGGTACAGTGCGCCAAAAGTGCATGAAGGTTCTGAAATTTAGCTGTTGATTTTTTGTCAAAGTCGGGTTATAATAGGCTTATCGGTGGGCTGAACGCCAGTGCCACCGCTTAACAATCATGTGGAGGTATGTGATATGCTGGTAAATGCTACCAATATGCTGCTGAAAGCACGCGATGGCCACTATGCCGTCGGTCAGTTCAACATTAACAACCTGGAATGGACCAAGAGCATTCTGCTCACTGCACAGGAGATGAACTCCCCCGTCATCCTCGGTGTTTCTGAGGGTGCCGGCAAATATATGACCGGTTTCAAGACCGTTGCCGCCATGGTCAAGGCCATGGACGAGAGCCTGGGCATCACCGTTCCCGTTGCCCTGC
>ERZ773146.954-NODE-954-length-21525-cov-7.459758_pt1 | contig 21525 bp, 16 predicted proteins | sample MGYA00580847_ERZ773146 | MGnify/ENA primary metagenome ERZ773146 (study PRJEB29015, sample SAMEA2737830) | human gut metagenome | biome: human gut; feature: human-associated habitat; material: faeces | place: China | collected 2012 ...
AATATAGGAATGCTTTTCTTGAGATGTATTAATTTAACTTTTAACGATATTAGGTAAAAAACTCTTCAACTCGTTTTCTATAGCGTGTTTGAATGGGTTATACCTTCTAATCAGATACTTATTGTATAGTGTCGGAATAGTATTAGTTAATGATAAAATTGTACTTGTTTATCATAGAGACGGCAACTATATTTGCAGTGTTGAAGAATTTATTATTTTAAATCAGTGTTATATATGAAAAACATTATGTTGTTTCTGATGACGCTCTTAATGAGTAGTCATGTGATGGCTCAGGAGTCCATCGTTACCGGTACTATTACTGATGCTAACGATGGTTCTCCATTGATTGGAGCCAATGTGTTGGTTAAGGATGCCGGGGTAGGTTCCATTGCTGATACGGAAGGTCGGTATAGCGTGAATGTTCCTAAAGGGAAAAATGTGCTGGTCTTCTCATGTATAGGTTATAAGGAACAAACGATAACCTTGAAACCTGGACAGAGAACTCTGAATGTAAGAATGGCAGAGGACACGGAATTACTTGATGAAGTCGTGGTAGTTGGTTACGGTACGATGAAGAAAAGTGATTTAACGGGATCGGTCACCAGTATTAAGAGTGATGAGTTGATGAAAACCAATCCGATCAGTATCAATCAAAGCTTGCAGGGGCGTATTGCCGGTGTACAGGTTAATCAGAACGATGGTGCTCCGGGAGCAGGTGTAAGTATTCAGATCCGTGGTGCAAACTCATTCTCTACATCTACAGAACCGCTTTATATTGTGGATGGTATTCCTTTCACAACAAGTGGTACTCCGGGGACTGGTAAAGATGGTATGCTCCAAACTACCAATCCGCTTTCTGCCATCAATCCGGCAGATATTGAATCTATTGAAATCCTGAAAGATGCTTCTGCTACTGCTATCTATGGTTCCCGTGGTGCCAACGGTGTGGTACTGGTTACTACAAAACGCGGTGCTAAAGGGAAAGATAATATTAGTTTCAGTGCTAACTTCGGAATCTCAAAAGTGGTGAAGAAGATGGATATGCTGGATGGCTATATGTATGCTAAGTATCGTAATGAAGCTGCGGAAATGTTTAATAAGTATGATGGTGCGAATGAAAAGATTCCTTATCCGGGAACATCTACAGTTGATCCGACTACAGGAGAAGCTGTATACTCTCCGGGCCCAGACGATTACAGAAATGGTAAGTATCCAAGTGTGAATTGGCAAGATGAAGTGTTTGAGACTGCTCTTTCTCAGGAATATAACTTGAGTGTTAGTGGTTCCAGTGATAAAGGGTACTATGCAATTTCCGGTAACATATTGGATCAGGAAGGTATTATTAACAACTCTGGTTATAAACGTTATACATTCCGTGCAAATGTAGCTCGTAAAGTGCACGAATGGATTGAAATCGGGACCAATATGAGTTTTACCAATTCATTGAATAAGCTGGCAAAGACAAACTCGGTAAGTGATGGTATTATTCGTGGAACCCTGTTCTATCCTGCGACTGCTCCTTTGGATGATGAAACAAATAATTCTCAGCTAAATTGGTTCTCTTCCAATCCGTATGTTTACACACGTGCAGCAAAGGATGAGCTGACTACTAATACGTTCTTCTCTTCTTCTTATCTGGAAATTACTCCGATTAAAGATTTAAAACTTCGCCAGAATGTAGGTTTCTCTTATAATGGAAACGAACGTAATGTGTATTATAACCGTGAGACAGTGGAGGGTAAGGACCCGGTGAACGGCTATGCTTCTAAAGCTGATAACTGGGCAAAGAATCTGGTACTCGAAACAATGGCTACTTATAACAAAGAGTTTAATAAAAATCACTCTTTGAATGCAGTGGTTGCTTTCTCTTATGAAAAAGGTGATTATGGTAATAAAGCCATGACTGCCACCGGTTTTCCGCAAGATATAACAGAAGATTATGATATGAGTGCGGCCGTTAATCCGGGTAAGCCGACCAGTGGGCGAGGCATGACTTCTTTGGTCTCTTTCCTGGGACGTGCCAATTATAGTTTAATGAACAAATATCTGTTCACTGCTTCTTTCCGTCGCGATGGTTCCAGTAAGTTTGCTCCCGATAATAAATGGTCGAACTTTGCATCAGGTGCTATTGCATGGCGTGCTTCGGAAGAAGAATTTATTAAGAGACTGAATATCTTCAGTAACCTGAAAGTACGTGCAAGTTATGGTCAGACTGGTAATCAGGCTATTGGTGCTTATGCCACACGCGACTATTTGACTGTGGCCAATTATCCTATTAATGGTGCGCTTGCCAGTGGTTTTGCCAATCTAACTTGGAGAGGGCCGGCAAATCCGGATTTAAAATGGGAAACAACCAGTCAGTATAATGTGGGTGTGGATATGGGATTCTTTAAGAATAGAGTAAACTTAACAGTTGATCTTTATTATAAGAAGACATCAGACCTGTTGCAGAATATACAGATTCCTCAAAGTACAGGCTTTTCTAACATGACTACGAACTTTGGCAATGTAACTAATAAGGGTCTTGAGATCTCCGGTAAGTTCTATGCAGTAGCTACAAAGGATTTTAATTGGGATTTCGATGCAAATATCTCTTTCAACCGTAATAAGATTAGTGGACTTCCCGGTGACCAGTTTGCACAAGGATGGAGTAAAGCTGATAATGTTTTCTTGCAACGTAATGGATTGCCGATTGGTACAATCTATGGTTTTGTAGAAGACGGATTCTATGATAACATTGCAGAGGTGAGATCAGATCCTTTCTATGCCAATGAATCGGATGCTGTATGTAAAGCTATGATTGGTGAAGTGAAATATAAGGATCTTGATGGTGTAGCCGGTATTACAAACGCTGACCGTCAGATTATTGGAGATACCAATCCTGATTTTACATTTGGTATGACGCATAATTTCTCTTATAAGAACTTCTCTTTGAGTTTCTTTCTGCAAGGATGCGTGGGAGGTGATATCTTCAATGCTAACTTGATGGAAGTAACTATGAGCGGTATCGGTAATATTCCACAAGAAATGTATAATACCCGGTGGACTCCAGAGAACAGAGCGATTGCGAAATGGCCAAAAGCTTATGCTGGTTATGGTAGAACTATGAAATTGTCCGATCGTTATGTAGAAGACGGATCTTACCTCAGAATGAAAAATATTAATTTGGGTTATAAATGGATACCTTCATTTAAAGGGATAGAATCAGTGAATCTATATGTTTCTGTAAGCAATGTATTTACAATCTCCGGTTATAGTTGGTTTGACCCGGATGTAAACTCTTTCGGTAGCGATTCTTCACGTCGTGGAGTGGATATGTTCTCTTATCCAAGTAGCCGTACTTTCTCTTTCGGTTTGCAATGTACATTCTAACGTTTAATTCAATTCAAAGAAAGTTATGAAAAAGATTATATTAAAATCAGTCATATTGTTGTGGGCAGCTGTGGCTGCGTGCTCTTGCGACAACCTGTTGGAAGAGAAAGCATACGATTTTGTTTCTCCTGAGCAGTTGGGAGACAGTGAAAGTGCTGCTTCACAACTTGTAACAGGAGCTTACAATACCATTATTACCAATTTTATTGCTCCGGGTTCTTATCTGTATCTCACGAATATGGATTGTGACTATGCTTCTGGTGCTTCATGGGCATTTGGTAATGTGGGAGCTGGTAATCCGCAGGGATTTTGGGGAATAGACCACATGTGGCAAGGGTGTTATACTTTGATTCATCGTGCTAATTTGGCTACTTCTAAGATCACTGCAATGAACAATCTAACCCCTGAAAGTAAGGAAGATGCTTTGGGGCAATTATGTTTCCTGAAAGCATGGGCTTATTTTAATCTGGTCAGAAATTATGGTCCGGTACCTATTTTCAGAAAATCTATATCAGAAGGTGAAGATATGCATCAGGCCCGTTCTTCCGTAGCTGATGTTTATGCACATATTATTGAACTGCTGGATCAGGCAGAGAATATGTATTCTAAAAATGATGCAGGTTTTATCGAAGGACATGCTTCAAGTGGTGCAGCAAAAGCTTTATTAGCAAAAGTTTATGCAACAATGGCATCAGGAGCAATGTCCGGAGTACCCGTTGTGGTTAAAGGCGGAAAACCTTCTAATGCGGAGCCACAAGCAATTACGCATACAGCACAGACTGTGGCCGGATATGAGAGTTTTGATTCGAAAAAGTATTATGAGTTGGCACGTGATAAGGCATGGGAAGTAATACAGGAGTATACCTTGTTCGATAAATATATGGATGTGTGGTCCATTGCCAACCGTAATAAGGGGGAACATATCTGGATGGCTCAGGCTAAGAGTGCCGATGCAGATTTTGGTAATACGATTTGCCAAGATTATGTGGGTATCTTTAAGGAAGATGGTACGATGGAAGGTAATTGGTATGGAATGCGTGACCACTGGTACTTACTTTTTGAAGAAAAGGATAAGCGTATTGTAGACGGAGTGATACATCGGTATGCTTCAGGTGATATTTCGAATGGTAAGGTGATTTACTATTATTATCCGCGTTGGTATGCAGATAAGGTCGCTAATAAGGAAGTTTACGATAGTGAAGGTAATGCATTTGATGGTACGGAAGTATATAAAGAAGGTGAAGGTTGGACATTAGCAAAGTTGACTAAGTTTACATTTGTGACGGACCGTAAGCAAAAGAACAGTGATTTTCATTGCTTTTCCGCTGCCCGTTTGCTATACTTTGGTTAGTTGATTTGTGCGTGCCTGCGTGTGCGCCGAGCCGCCGGACTGTTGCCGCAGTCACGGCGGTTTTTGTTTTGCGGTCGGACTGGTGTGCACCCCTCCTTTGCTTTGCAGCTGAGTCTTTTACTTTCATCTGTGAGCTATCTTTTTCGCCTCCTCCGTGTTAGAATGATTTATATAGCCGTGCCGTTGGAAACGGCACATAGCAAAAGACCGTGCTCCCGGGAGCACGGTCAGAGATGGAATGACCTTCCAAGCGAATCGCCGTATGGCAGAGAGCGCACATGCTCTCATGGGGTGCTCTGTCTAAGGCCATGTGGGTTCGTCAGCGCGGAGGCCGTGCCGTACCGAACCGAAGGAAACTCCACCCGGGTGAAATTGTCCTTCTACTATTACTTAGAGAAAAATCGCAAAATCGGAAGATCCAAAATTGTAAACTTTTTGTAAACGCAGAAAGAGTGGTGAGTTCATGTCCTTCAAGGATACCCAGTCTTATAAAGAGCTTCAGGCGGATTGGCGCTGGATACACTCCATGGACCCGGAAGCTGCCGCTGCCGCAGACCAGTGGGTGAAGGAGCATCCGGAGGAGTGGAAAGAGCTGGAGCATATGCTCTACTACAGCGAGGCCAACTTCCACAAGCGCGTTGCACCGGATACTCTGGAAGATGCGGATATCAAACAACCCCGATCTTACAATTCGGAAGCGTTCTTGCCGGAGGAAGTGCGCAACGCGATCTACGATGATATGCGCTGGTTTGACCGGGCGAAGTATCTGCCAGAGGGATCTGATGAAGACCCGCTCATGTATGTGCGCAAGGAAATTGACGAGGGACTGCGTGAGCTGACTGAACTACAGCGGGAGGTTCTGTTCCGCACCGTCATCAACGGCGAGTCCACCGAGTCCGTCGCACAGGACAAGCAGTGCTCGTCCAGAAACATCCGGGATATCCGCGCCCGTGCGCTTCGACAGATACGGGCCAAAATCAAAAGACATGAAGGCTACGGCAGGCCCGACGTTGCCATCATTATTTTGCTGTTTATGCTGCTTGTTGGTGTTCCGCTTGTTTGCTGGGGAGAACAGCTTTGGACCGCATATCCCTGGCTGGAGCCTGTGGCTGCAGTGCTTAGCGCATTGGTTGTGGCTGTCATGTTCCAAAGTTCCCTTCGCAGAGAAGCAGAAAGGCTGCTGCGCCAGCACTGGGCCAGCCTGAATGGATCACAGAAAAAGGAATAACAAAAAGGAGTGAGACACCATATGTCTCACTCCTTTTTGATTAGTTGAATAACGGTATCAAGACTTGCCTTATGGAAGAATCACTTGGAACCTCTCGCACACCATAGCCAACTATCGTTCCATTCGCACGCTTTCTCAAATGAGGCAATACGAATTCAGTATAGAGGTCTGTAGCAAACGTGTAGTCTCCTCGACTCATGAGATGCTTACGGAGATAACCATTCATTATACCTACTGCGTAATCAGCCAACTGAATTCCTGCGCTTTGAGCGCTACATTCTGTCAGTACACCGTGATACACATTTTCGTATTTCACAAAGTCACCTTCGACCATCATCCGATGACAGGCATCTTTGAGCTGCTTGACTTTATCCTGATTTAGCTCATCCATAATCACTGTGGCAAAGCCGTCTGGACGGGCATCCATCTGGATACGCTGAAATGCCTCTTGCATGTGAAATTTCAGCACCTCATTCTCCGCCTGATAGCATGGCTGGGTGTATACGCAGGTCACTGTGAATATGAACAGCAGAGAGGGCTTGTCCACCACACGGTTGAAGAACCAGCGATAGTACCCTTTGAGCTTGTCAGGAGTAAAGGATTTCAGAAAGTCGGCACGGTATTTTCCTTTTGAGATTTCCCACAAATCTGACCACTTGATTTCTTCGCCAACCGGGACACCATACTTAGTATTGAGCTCCTGAATCTCTTTTTGGAACACACGATAATCGCTGGCAGATAAACGGACATTTGCCCGTATGTAGAAGGGATGGCTGCGACGGAACGACTCAGATGGTCGCTTATTATATGCACCAGCTTCATCAGTAAAAATGTAGTATGCTTCGGCCATCTACTCACCTTCTACTCTTGTACTTGTTATAATAGGGTTTACTTGGCAGAATTCTTTTGAATGATATCGACCGCAAAATCTTTTGCACCAGAAAGTAATTTGCGGCGAAGTGCTTTTTTATTATTTGCATCTTGTTCAGACGCAAACATACTTTTATTCCGCTTAAAAACACCGTTCACCTTATCACTATCTGCTGGAACTTCAAAAACGTTAACTAATAGATGAATAATGTCATCTACAGCAAACCACTCGCCCTTTCCTTCATTGGTGACGATGTACATTGCCATTATAACCTGTTCCTTTGCTCCAGAGAGGTCCTTTACAGCAGGGTAGCTTTTGGTATTCAAATCGTCAGCCGTAATGGATACATACATTTCGGAAATATTGGAGGTTGACTTTTTCACTTTGGTGCGAGGTTTCTTCTCTCCGGAGTTTTCTTTCGGGACATATGTTTCTATAAATGCAATACCGGCTTCCGTTAACATATAGCACTTACCACTCTTTCCTTCGTCTGCGGTAGCTGCATCCATAATATATCCTTTTTCAGCCAGTCTATTGAGCGACATGCTGGGATTCTTTGGTAATGACCGTCTGGCCTCGGCGTAATACCTTTTCACGTCTTCAATGGAGAAGCACATATTCCTGTTTTTCTTCTCATCGAAATATGCAGCAAACAAGGTGAAATCCTGTTCAGTAAGTTGTCCATATTTTTTCAGAAAAGAAGAAAGGCTGACTCGGGAATAGTCAACGGCATCAGACACCGGTTCCGCTTCTGTATGCCCTGCTTCAAGGAGCGACTGCTGTGGCGCTGTTTCGATGTATGCTTTGTTTTCAGAAACAGATCGGGTTTGCACCATAGCGTTCACGGCAGCAGGTAAAACGGCGTTCATAAAATTAATGCGTTGCTGCTCTACGGCATCGGCCGGGCCTTCGGCTTCAAATTCAATTTCGCCGACTTTATATTTCAGCTTTAAGGTATCGCTCACTTGTTCAATCCTCCTTACATCAAACCGGCTCGGTTATATAAATCTTCCATCATGACTCGGTAATCCCGGGCTATATCGTCAATATCGAGCTTTCCTGCGGTATAAGTAATGCTGTGAGCAGAATTGTTTCCCACTTCGCGGAACGCATCGAAATTCTTGGATATTCTTGCAGGAACTCCGAGCGCTTTATTCTGTACGGCATCTTTTACAATGCCTTCCAACATCTTGTGGCTGCCATCTGGTTTGGTAATATCCGCCTCAATACCTTCATTTTGATATGACAATACCAGCAGCACCTCAAAAAGCCTGCGCATCAGAACTGCACACGCATCGAAGCAGTTGTTCCCATAAGTAAAATTGATTTGCTGGATAAGCCGTGTCAGGAACGGGCGTTTTCCACAGAATTTTGCTTCCTCGATCAGTTCGTCATGGGATTCAATGGTCACGGTATCTGTCCACAAATCACCGAAGTCACGTTCCAATGACTGAAGAACAGCGGGAACGAACTCTATAGCCCCTTTGATTGTTTTTGAGGGGCGGAAAGATTTGCCCTTCCCTTTGGTCAGATGCTCCTTGAGGCGAGATGTGTTTGGCTTGCTGAAATTGCATTCCTCCAACCAAAGAACAATTTTCGCCATTGTAAACGTAGTTTCTCCGTCCTCTTTGTAGTGGTAGAAACATAGCAGCGTCGCTCGTTCTGTTTCCGGTTTTGCTGCAAGATCTACAGCTTCCATAAATTTCAACAGTTGCACACTTTCACCTCATTCTACTGTAGCTTGTCCGTTCATGAGCACGGGGAGGAGCCAATCGCGGAGTTTTGTGAGTTCGCGATTTTCAGTGCCCTTTTGCTCCTTGAGTGCAAGTAATGTTTTAACTTGAGTGGTAAATGCAGTCACAATATCTTTTGGAGGTATCACAGCGGCAATGTCTAAAAGCGTGTTGATTCGGATGCCTTTGAAAATGCTGCCCGTCGAACTGGATGTTGCGGCCTTTATGAAGGTGTCACTCATAAAGTACATATACAGAAACTCCGAGGTTACGCGGAATGCATTCCGACGAATCGAGAAAACGGATTCGTTGATGTCCCACTTTTCGGGGGGATTTTGGATCAAATAGCATCTGCCGAGCGGTGCAATGCTTGCAAACAAAATATCCCCCACCGAAACATCAGAGCGCTTATGGATGATCTCTCTCGCCTGTTCGTCCACTGTGTCGCAGCCACTGAAATCAATCGTCCCTGAAGTGGTTAAGTTCTTGACTGTGAGATACTGGATGTCACCATTTCCAAGAATAAAATTATCTCTCGGATTCAATCCCGTATTGATGCTGGAAATGACATGGGATAATGGCCGAACATCCCACCCCTTCGGGATTTTGCGCTTGAGCTGGTCATTCCAGACCATCTCGCCGCCGGAAGAACAATAGGGCTTGCCCTCTGCGTTCGGGAAATCAAACTGCGTAAACCAGTAGTCGTAGAGTGTTTTGGCCATAGACTCAAGATTAAAACAAATATTTCGGTTGTTGTTAATCTTTCGGGATATGGCTTCTATTGCCATCGCGATTTTCTTTTGTTCAGTGATATCTTCCGGATATGATATAGGTGCATCTTTTAATTCAGAAAGTGTTATCAACGGAACAGTACTGCCCTTATTATTTCTAATAAAATAATTCTGCATCCAAGCGCTGGCAAACCAATAATATGCATATAGAAGATCGACTTTTCTTGTGTCTATACGAGCTCGAAGCTGCTTGTTTGAAATCACATACTTTTTGTATTTTAAAGGAGCTTCAAGAATGCCTACTTGGCCAATAGTTCCTGCAGCAGTAAAAATCAGGTCTCCTTCTTCGGCGTAGCAATTCAGTTCATCTGCCTTTTCTTCCGTAACAAACACAAAGTCATCATCATAAAACTTATCTAATGACAAACTTAGATTATTGCCGCGAATTACAGGCACGCCGTCCAAAACAAAAAATTTACTACTGATGTTCGAACCAAATGGGCCAGATATGATGGCTCCTTTGTCGGAACGGCAAATATCATTAAGAGTTGTGTGTATCCACTTACTCATACTTCACCCGTCCCAACTGTACTTTAATTTCATCTTCCAGACGGCGGCTTTCAGCAAACAGTTCATCCAATCGCGCAGTAAATCCGGTCATCTTCTCGGCAAATTCTTCCGGCGTCAGCTCCACATATTCGATCTTGACTTCAAAATACTGACCGGCAGAAAAGGAGAGCTTCTTTCCCTCAATATCAGCATAGCTGACAGTTACACAGAAATCGTCCTCAGCCTTTCCGGCATTAAAGGTTTTGATGATATGCGTGATCTCATCAACGCTCAACACAGTACGCTGATTTTTGCCATCGACCTTTTCTTTCGTCCCCAGTTTGGATGCATCCATCAGAATCACATTGCCGTCCTTGTTTTCACGGTCCAGAAATAATATGGAGACATTAGTGCCGGTGCTGGCAAAGATGTTGGATGGCATAGAAATAACGCCCCGAAGCATCCGTTCTTTCACCAGATGCTCCCGGATCTTCTTCTGGATACCGGAACCAGCGGTCAGAAAGCCTGTAGGAACGACCACTGCCGCTTTGCCTTTGGGGCCAAGGGAATAGATGATATGCTGCAGGAACATCAGATAAATCGCCATCTTATCTTTGTCCTTGTTGGGAATGTTCGGAACGCCTGCCCAGAAACGTTTCTTATAATTATCGCCAGCCAATGTATCCCTACTGTCAGAGAAGTCCATGTTAAAAGGCGGATTGCTGACAATATAGTCAAAAGTGGCAAGCCCGTCGCCTTTGGCGTTTTTGTGATAAGGCCGCAACAAAGTATCGTCATGTACGACATTGGGCAGCGAGTGGACGAGATTGTTGAGAATCAGGTTCAAGCGCAGGAACTCGTTGGACTTCTGGGATATATCCTGGGTATAGATGGTGCAGTTGCTTTCGCCGATTTCGTGGGCCAACGCCAGCACCAGTGTGCCGGAGCCTGCGGCTGGGTCATACACCGTCACATTCTTTGCACCGTTAGGCACCATGATTTTTGCAATGATGCTGGCGATGGAATGTGGCGTATAGTATTCGGCGTACTTACCGAAATCCTTATTGTAGTCCTTGATCAGATACTCGAATATTTGAGCAAAGAAATCGTACTTCTGCTCAAACACACTATCGAAGCTGCATTCAGCAATCTTGTCGATGATAGCACGGCAGAAATCGTCCTTCTTCTCAGCCTCAATCACATGCTGGGAGATACCGCTGAACAAGCGCATCTTGGACTGGCCGCCAGTCCGGACAGAAAAGATATCAATGTTGTATGTAGCAATATCCAGCAGAGTATCATCAAAGACCGTATGAAAATTTTCTTCATTTTTTCGGTTGAACAGGTAAGAGATAAAGTGAGTCTGCTTCAGTTTTGCAGTATCCGGGCCAAAACCAAGCAGGAACAGTTCATAGTCATCATCGGTCATCTGGGCGAGTTGCTTTTCGGCATCTGCCGGGGACAGCTTTGCCAGCACAGGCTCTACTCGCTTCGCTTCGAAAAGGAACTTGTCGTTGAGAAACTTGTAAAGGAAAACCTCAGTGATGATTTTGTATTCGCTGGAGGCATTGCCCAAACCGAAATTGGTACATACAGCCTTCAGGCTATCGATCATCTGCTTGGTTTGCAGAGTAATATTGGAATCCATTATGATGCAAAATTCCTTTCCGTAAAGTATTCGTTGGAAATACAGGTGCCGATATACTTGATTTGCGCAGCAGAGTATTTCAGATGCTGGGCGTCAAGCTCCTGCTTAATCATCGGGAACATGCCCTGCATGAAGTAAGGCTCATTGTCCATCAAGTGACTATTGGAAAGCACCTGGGAATCCACCCGGTGCTTCAGGTGCGTAAGGACCTGATGCAGTGCGACATCCCCAGCAATGGGAGACGGCGTTTCACGCAGGCGTTTATGGGTACGCATAAATTTCACATCGCCATCGTATTTGGCAGCCAGCATCTGGTCAGCAAGATTCTTTTGCTCGGCCAGCTTGCGGATGCGCTCCAAGGCTTCGATATCCGCTGTCATTTCGTCAGCGGTCAATTCCTCGATATTCTTCTTAGCCAGCAAACGCTGCAGTTCTTCCAGTAGTGTGATGTACTCAGGGTCTTTTGGGTCGAGCGTATGCAGAACGGCCTTGCGGGTCCGATTGAGGGTATCCTGATATTTATCAGCAATCACCAGTTCTTTCTCGGAAACCTTGCGGAAATGGAACTCAATTTCGTCCATAGCAAGGTTCAGAATAGCGCTCATATCCTGGGCTTCTTCAAGGAGCTTCTTCTGGTTAATAAGTGCAATTCTATTGCAGACCTCGCTATAAAGGGCACTGATGTTGTTCAGGTCAAATTGGTCAGCCAGTTCGTCATAGCCGAACAGTTTTGCAACATTGAACAATTCTTTATACAGTTCTAATGCACGGCGGAGCTGTATGAGATCCTGTTTATCGTCTATGGCAGAAATCTGCTGTGAGAACACCTCCGCATTTCCAGTATCATACAGGAACAGTACGTCCTTAATGTCCTGCAAGTCTGCTTCAATTGTCTCCGGGGATTTGAAGATGTTATCATACTGCTTGAACTCATCGCCCAGTTCGGCCTGAAGCTCATCGAAATATGCTTTATTGGTCTTATCAAATTCCGCACGGATATCCGCAAAATCGACCACATAACCGTATCGATAATTCTTGTAGGGCCGGTTAACCCGGGTCAAGGCCTGTAACAGATTGTGGTCTTTGATCACACGTCCCAAGTAGAGTTTCTTCAGCCGAGGAGCATCAAAGCCAGTCAGCAACATGTTGTAGACCACGAGAAAGTCAATCGTGCCTTTTTTGAAGGCGTCTATATTGTCTTTTCGGGTCTCTTTGTCGTCTGCATCATGCAAAATCAATGCCGCAGAATAGGGATAGGATTTTAACTCTTCAAAAATCGCACGCGCCTGCTCGGAAGAATCGCAGACGATCATACCACCGATGGATTCATCGTTCATGGCGATACGGCTCTTGCGGAAATCGTCCGTAATATACTCGACCAAGGCAGAAACATATTTCGGATGCGCGTACATCTCTTTCTTATCGAGAGAGCCTTTGAGCATCTCAATTTCTTCCAATGCTTTTTGCAGCTTTTTCTTATAGGTAGTTTCAATGCCTTCGCGAATCAACTTGAGAGTATATCCATCAGCAATAGAGCGATTGTAGTAATATTTGTGGATATAATTACCGAACACAGACTTGGAATCATATTTTTTGCCTGCAATCGGCTTTCCGTCATCATCGTAAATCGTACCAATCAGTGGCGTGCCAGTCAATGCGATCATAACCGCTTCTCGGTCGGAGGAAAGTAGATTGGCAAGGAAGGATCCGGTAGGTTTATAGCTGCGGTGGGCTTCATCCAAGAAATAGATGCGCTGTACATTTACTGCATAGTCGGACTGTTTCGCAATGGATTCCTTGGAGAACTTCTGAATATTGACCACCGTGATCGTAGGTTTGCCGGTGTTGTTGACTGTTCCGGTGGAATGGATGTTTTTGATGAAGTCTTCCTTGGAATTGATTTCCTCTACATGAAGTCCACGAGCACGGAACTCATTGGCTGCCTGTGTCAATAGGTCAAGACGGTCTACGATGAAATAGAATTTTGCAATCGTTCCATGCTTCTGATAGTAGTCAGTCAGATAACGGACATTGTAATAGGCAAGCGCTGTTTTACCACTGCCCTGGGTATGCCAAATGATGCCGTTTTTTACCCCGGCATTCAATTTGTTTTCGATTGCTTTAGTAGCAAAGAACTGTGGATACCGCATCAGATGTTTTTCCAGATGGGTGATACCATTTTCATCTGTCCGTTCTACATAAGCGATTGCATATTTCAAGAAAGTTAGAATACGCTCAAACGAAAAAAGCGAAGTGATAATTCTATTGGTAGGCGAAACTGGGGAACTATTTGTTACATACTCCGGGCTATACTTGATGCTACTCAGATTGTTATCGGTCAGAATGAAATTTTCAACCGCCTCATCCTTCTCTGGCACGGAAGTCAAGAGCTTTTCGTCTTCCTCTCGGAAATGACTAAAAAACAGCTTCTCATAGCTGATGGTGGAGTAGAATGCTCCTTCCAGAGGGATGGCTTCGGTGTCATCATATTCGCTATTATTGGAGAACACCATGATCTGAGTCAAGTTGATAAACCGTCTAAACTTCTTATTCTTAACCCGCATCAACATGCGATCATATTCGGCCTTGATTCCACCCTTGTTATTGGGCTTCTTTACCTCAATAAAAGCCAGAGGAAGACCGTTGATCAGCGGTGTGATATCAGGGCGGAATTCATCAGAACCATTCTTGCAAGTCATCTCTGTGACCACATGATAAGAGTTGACTGTCCCTCCGAAATCTTCAAAATCAATCAGTTTCAAGCCGTTGTATCCATTGATGAGAACTGAATAAAACTCCCTGCCCAAATCATCGTTTTCCAGCATTGCTTTCAAAGCATTGACAATTTTCTGGACATCTGTGGTAGTCAAGGAAGTAGCATTGATCCGATTGATTGCATCACAAAAAACATCGACCAAAATGTTGGTATCGTCGTCGATGACTCCTTCATATTTTCTCAGAGAGATGTATTTATATCCCAGACGAGTGAAATGCACCAATGCAGGAATTTTGACTCGAGAGTTTTCATTGTGCGGCATTGTGCAATCCTCCTTTGTGGCAGAATTAGTTTTTTCCTTATGATTTCAACTTATAAATGCGGTTTCGATTGCCGCCCTCTGTAACAATCGTTCCCTCAACGATCATCTCGCTGAGTATCCGTCTTGCTCTTGCGTCTTTAACGCCGAGCATATCGGAAATATCTGAGCATTTTGCAGAAGCATGATCTGTAAGATATTCAAGGATGGCGATTTTTTGTGAGGCGGTTTTTGTACCTTTATCGCCATTCTTTATCGCTACTTTTTTATCGCTACTTTCTTTTTTGAGTAGCGATAATGATAGAATAATTCTGTCCGGTTCAGAGAGCTCCACGATAACTGGCTCTTTCCACCCCTGCTCACGCCAGACACGGAATATATTCGGAATACCACTTCCAGCACGCTCACCAATATCGATCAGGTTGAACATCTTCAGCATGGTTCCGTTGCGGGGGTCAGAGACACCGCCGCTCTTTGCTGCGTCGATTTCGATACGGAACCCGCCGGGATTGGCCATGGTGATGCTGTCCCGCTTTTTGATGATGACCAGCCCCTGCCTGCCGTAATAATCAGCATTGACCAAACAGTTGGCCAGCGCTTCGCGCAGTGCCTGATGCACCGTAGTATCATCCACCCGAACGCCCCCGTCCATCTTAAACGGCACCTTGATGTCCTGGATCAGCTTGTTATAGACACGGAAATAGAAGTCATACACATTACCGCTCCAGTCACCGGAAGACGAAATGATACGATCTGTCCAACGGGTATCAGCATCATACTGTTCTTGGTAATCCAGAAAGTAAGCGTTGAATTCCCGCACAATATCGTACTCGTTGCCAAACATGAGAAGTCCTGCGGAGGTAGGATGCTTCTTTCCGTCAGGGCCGATGCCCACAGCACCCAGCTTCAGGAGGAAATCTTCATCCTCCAAGGCTTCCCACACATGGCCGGGTCGAGAAAGGCGCATTCTCTGACGGTAGCTGCGGATGCTCTCCTGGTTGAACACCGTCAAGTCCATTTCGCTCAGAATGAGCATGTCTTGCGTTTTCACGGATGCGTCCCGCACCATGGCCTGATATTCTTCCTTGGTGCAGCGGTAGTCGCCCTCACCGTTACGGCGGTATGTGCAGAGCGGATTGCCGTCCACATACACCGGTTTATAGGAGCGCTCGGCACGGGGGACATTGATGACCACGATATGGTTGCCGTCGACTTCCTGAACAAATACATCCTTGGATGACAGCACATTCACGCTGGTCTTGTTAGGATTGTTGACGATATCCCAGAACTCCTTGATGAGTTTCTCCGGGTCAGGCAGATCCACAGGGCGGAAGGATTTGTCGGTCAGCTCCTCCACGCCCAGCAGGATAATGCCGCCGTGGGTATTGGCGAAGGCAGAATAGGTTTCCCAAATGCTTTTGGGCAGGCCACCAAGAGCTTTCTTCGCCTCAATACGGTTGTTCTCCCGATACTGCTCGATTTTGGAAAAGTCAATCATGGTTTTCCTCCTTTACGAGCTCTATGATATCGCAGAAGTCGCAATCCAGTACGGTACAGATTTTCGTCAGAATCTCTGTACTGACATGCTGGTTCTTGCCCAGCTTGGCAAGGGCGGTCGTAGACATGCCGGTAGCCAGACGCAGATCCTTTTTTTTCATGTTTTTATCAATCAGGAGTTTCCACAGCTTATTATAACAAATCGTCATCGTAACACCTCGTGTCAGAGTATACACTAATACGGGTTAATTCTAACACAGCAGCTTCAGTTTGTCTATTGAAAATCCAATTTTCAGATTCGTGATGTCCTTTCCAGACGAGAGATTTTGAATTATAAACTGGCAAAGGGTAACCGCAGGAATGCTTTTTTTGCTCCCCTGCGGTTATTTCATTGTTTATGCGGCGCAATTTTTGAGGTCAGCCCATGGTGCCAATTTTGTTGCCGTTCTCGTACATATCCTCGGCATACTCGACATGATTGGGGCCTTCGCTTTGTATCCAGCCAAAGCCGGGGACATAGACCATATCCGCCAGTTCGTTATCGTTAGCTATTGGCTCCGGTGCCGATTCAGACTGCGTAGGATGTACCGGAGCGGGTTCTGTCTGCATAGGAGGTGCAGTTTTTTGTTCCGCTTCGAATTGCTTTTCTATTTCCGGTGCAGGGATGGGCAACTCCTTGGCGGCCACTTCCGGGGCTGATTCAGTTTCCGGCATTCCCGACTCTTGCTTTTCTGTGATTGCTGGCAATATTAGTTCTTCCGGCTCCGGAAGTGTCGGCCGTGGAGTGGTCACGTTGGCCGTTTCGCTCGGCGTGGGTGGTTTCTCGACCTTTTCGGTCTGTGGCCACACGGCGGCACACAGGGCGAGACAGACGGTGATTGCAGCGGCAATGATGATTCTATTTTTCATTTTGGTTCCTCCTCTTTGGATGTAAAATGATTGAGTTCTGTGGACAACTCACCTTTTGCGGAATAGCTATCAGAACTTCAGAAGATTATCCAGAGCATTTGCCGCCTGCTGCAGTTCGTCCTGAGTGGTCTCATTTGGCATACCCTCATCCTTTTTTGCCGTGCGCGGCAGATAAGGTTCATAGTTCTGCCGGGTTATCGATGGCCGGTAATGTCCCAGCATCCGCGCCAGTTCTTTGGTTTCCATGCCGTTCCGCAGAGATAGGACGGCGCATGTGTGCCGGAGATCTGTGAATCGGATGTGGTCAAGCCCTGCCTCCTTGATGATCTCATTATGCATCCAGCGCACCATCTGCGGCGAGTAGGGTTTCAGCGTGGCCGGGTGCATAAACATGAGCGGACTGCTTGGGTGCTTGCTGCGCTCCATGATGAGAAGGTCGACCACCTCCGATGCCAAGGTTATTTTTCTCGTTTCCGAGCCATATTCGATCAGTTCCCGCCGTTCTACAGAGCGCTGCTCCGATATGGTCAGCGTCCTATCTTTTACATTGAGGTCGCTCCATTTCAGGGCGATTAGCTCGCCTTGGCGTAGGCCTATCGTCAGCGCCAGCATGAACATCGGGAGGTACCCCAGCCGTTCTGCCGCGTCCAGATAATCCTCCATCTCCAGCGGCGTCAGCACATCGGCATTGACCTTCTTTGGCTTGGAGTAGTGGAACGCTCTGGCGGGATTATCGCCAATCAGGCCATCCCGCATGGCTTGGTCCAGGCATTGCTGAAGCAGGCGGTGGATGTGTCGCATGGTTTCTTCCCCCAAGCCAGAACTGCCGGGTCGATGATTGCCGAAGCGCCGCCGTTCCTCCAGAAATTCTCCGACCATCTCCGATGTCAATTCAGAGAGCGGTATATCTCCCAAGCTGGGGAGAATATGGTTCTTGAATACATAGTTGTGTGCCGCATAGGTAGTCGGCCTGCTCTGATGCTTGTCATAGGTTTCCTGCCAGAAGCTGATGTATTCCTGAAGTGTCATATTCCTACCTCCATGCACTGACGCTGCAGATCACGAAAGGCCGCCCATGGGAGCCTGGCCTGTTTCAGGATTTTCTTGTGCAGATAGTAGAACTCGTGGAGCTTATACGGCGCTCCGGTTTTGGGGTTGAGGAACACATAGGTTGAGTCTGTTTCCGGTATCCGCTTCAGGAGATGCTCCGTTTTCTCATTGAGCGTCAGCAACCGCTGGCCTTTGAGGATGTACCTGTAGCAGACATGAAAATTGGCCCACGACAAGGTGATCAGTTCACATTGCCGCAGGCCGCTTGATAGTCCTGTATAGATGATGGGAAGTACGCCATGCTGCTCCGCTGTGTTGAGGTAACGCTGGAGCTGCCCCAATCGCAGAGGGGCTGTTTTGTATGCCTCTGCCTTGGGTTCCTGGCAGAGCCGCACCGGGTTGTAGGGAATGAGCTGGTCCTGTGCCGCTTCGTCCATGCACCGGCGCAGGAGCAGATGGATGCACCACACACTTCTGGCACTGAGTCCCCGGTTCTGCAGGCTGTCGTAGAAATCGGTGATTGTCTGCTTTGTCAGGTCAGAGAGCGCCACACTTCCGATGCTGGGGATGATGTGGCCGTAAATCAGATTGCGGTACCCGCCCTCGGTGTTGCCGTTCCACTTGGGGCGGTTGGCGATGAACCACTGGCCGCACCACTGCCCGACTGTCATGGTATTTTCTTTCCGCATATCGTCGCCTCCTTTTGGCAAACGAACAATATCACAGAAAGCAGGAAATAGCTACTGAAAAGAACGGCATATCTTCAGGAAAACAACTGTTCCGAATAACGCCTCTATTGTTCGGAATAATATAGTTGATTTTATTCGGAGCAGCGGTTATAATATTCTTGACGAACTGCAATGGAGGTGTTCCAATATGACGATCAAAGAAGCGGCTGCCGCTTGGGGGATTACCGAACGGCGGGTCAATGCGCTTTGCAAAGCCGGACGCATTTCCGGCGCGTATAAGGAGGGCAGACGGTGGTTTATCCCGGACAGCACGCAAAAACCGATGGATAAGCGTGGTCACCGAAGTGAGGTGAAGCCCGCAGTATCAGCTGCGCGCAAGCCTTTGCCCATTGGCGTATCTGATTACCGGGACGCCTGCAAAAACTACTACTATGTAGACAAGACTTTAATGATTAAGGAGTTTCTGGACGAGCGCCCCAAAGTATCCCTATTTACCCGCCCCAGACGCTTTGGCAAAACGTTGAACATGGATATGCTCCGCACTTTCTTCGAAAAGACGACCGAGGACACCTCCGTTTACTTCAGAGATAAGAAAATCTGGTCCTGCGGAGAATCCTATCTTGCCCACCATAGAAAGTACCCTGTGATTTTTCTGTCCTTTAAGGATGTTAAATACACCTCTTGGGAAGAAACCTATCAGACGCTCCAAAAGCTGATCGCACAGGAATTCCGCCGTCACGATGAGTTGGCATCCTGCTCCGCACTTAGTGATTACGAAAAAGAGGAATACTCCCTTCTTGCAACAGAAGCTGCTGACGAAGTGGAATATCAAATGTCCCTGCGGACACTGACGCTGCTCCTCCATAAGCACCACAATGTCGCACCTATCGTCATCATTGACGAATATGATACTCCCATTCAGCAGGGCCATGTGAGCGGTTTTTACGACACGATCATCGGATTCATGCGAAACCTGTTCTCCGGTGGTCTGAAGGATAATCCGCATCTGAGCTATGGTTTCCTGACCGGCATTCTGCGTGTTGCCAAGGAAAGTATCTTCAGCGGCCTGAACAACCTGAAGATCAACTCGATTTTAGACGAGCGCTACAGTGAATATTTCGGCTTCACTTCAAGCGAAGTACACGAGATGGCAGACTACTATCATGCTTCTGATAAATATCAGGAGCTCTGCGACTGGTATGATGGTTACCTTTTCGGCAATACCGAGATTTTTAATCCCTGGTCTGTCATTGGATACTTCAATAATAACTGTCGTCCCAAAGCATTCTGGCAGTCCACCGGAAGCAATGACATCATCCGTGAGGTGCTGGCTTCTGCAACGCCGGATATTATGGAGCGTCTGGAGCTGTTGATGAAGGGCGAATCCTTCGTTACGCACATCGACACTGGCGTCATTTATCCGCAGATTCAGAATGATCCGTCCTCTGTATACAGCTTCCTGCTGGTGGCAGGTTATTTGAAGGCTGTGAGCTGTGACCAGTCTTACGGCGAGGATTATATGTGCGAAGTGGCTCTGCCCAACAAAGAGATTTCTTTCGTCTACAGCAAGGAGATCCTCTCTCAGCTCGAGAATATTATTCCTCGTTCCGTTGCTATTGCTATTCAGGAAGCTATCTACAAGGTAGATAGCGACTCACTGCAAAAAACCTTGGAGAAGTTTCTGCTCCAAACAATAAGTTTCCACGATGCTGCCAACGAAACATTTTACCATGGTCTGATATTGGGTATGTGCGCTGTGATGGACAACAGCTATCGCATTACCTCCAATCGCGAAGCTGGTGATGGACGATTTGATATTCAGATGCTTCCTTTGAATAAGCGGCTGCCTGGTATTCTGATTGAATTAAAGGCCGGAAAAGACCGCTCTGAAACACAGCTTGAAGACCTTGCTAATGTTGCCTTGCAACAGATTAACGACCGTGCATACAGCGTTGATTTGCAGGCTATGAAAGTTACGTCAATTATAAAAATCGGCATTGCATTCTCTGGTAAAAGAACACGTATTGCTGCCGAAAGGCAAAATATCGAATAACCATCTTCGCTCAGCAGGCTGGCTATCATCCAAGTCAGCCTGCTGCCTTTTTGTCATCGCGCTTATCTCTTTGTTTATGCGGCGCAGTTTCTGAGCTGCTCTCTGCGGCAAAAAGCACCTGCTGTTGGAGGTAAACCCGGTCGGAAGCACTTTTAATATGCAGAATTCAATCCCACACAAATCCCAAAAGACGAAAGCGGTGTCTGAAATAAACAGGGCAATAGAGTTCCAAAGAGGAACTGTTGGAGCAACGGAAAGCGCCAAAGAGGACGCAAGACCCCTCACTGAAAGTTCAGACATAGGTTTGGGATCAAGAGACCGGGCGTTCGAGTCGCCCCACTCGGACCAAAACCCTCTGAAATCGGTTGATTTCAGAGGGTTTTTCTTATTTGCTTCGGAAACCACCGGCTCTGCCGGTGGAGGTGTCCCGCAAAAAAGCTTTAGCTTCAAGCATCGAGCGCAGCGAGCGAATAGGGAGGAATCTTCCGATTCCTTCAAACGCGAAGTAGAAGAAGCATCGCCCGTTTACGGGCTGCGGGGCGGGTAATGCGGCTGGCAAATTATTCGTAGCATCTTAAGATGCGTGCCAGTAAAAGGCCCTTATAGGGCCTAATCAAGCCACCGGCTTAGCCGGCGGTCATGACTCATTGTCTATTGCGGCGCAGAATTTGAGGAGTGTCGCTATGGCAAAAAATGTGATAATTCGATGTTGTAGGTTTGTCAAACATATTGGACAGCGAACTCATTAGGTGAAAGCCAGCGGAGGGGTCTCATGGGCAAGTTGTTGGCGCGGCGGTTATGGACGGCAA
>ERZ773146.958-NODE-958-length-21448-cov-14.293601_pt1 | contig 21448 bp, 20 predicted proteins | sample MGYA00580847_ERZ773146 | MGnify/ENA primary metagenome ERZ773146 (study PRJEB29015, sample SAMEA2737830) | human gut metagenome | biome: human gut; feature: human-associated habitat; material: faeces | place: China | collected 2012 ...
AAATGTAGTACTTAAAGCCCCGGTTTCCGCTGCAAACGGAAACCGGGGCCAACACTTATTCCACAGTCAGTCTAACCACCTGACTGTTTTATATAGTTGTCAGACACTGATGTCTTTATTATGAGTAAGCTTAAAGAAGATTAACAGTGAAATAATTGACGTTAAAGTAAGTACTGTTGAGTAAGCTGCCGCATTACCAAAGTTACTGCGAATAACCTCGGTATAGATTGCTACCGTCAGCGTACTGGTTTTACTTGTATAGAGAATGATCGAAGAACTGAGTTCACTGATCAGGGTGATCCAGCTCATAATCGCTCCGGCTAAAACTCCCGGAAGCATCATCGGCACGGTTACTTTCCAGAAGGATTTAAATTCTGTAGCGCCCAGACTGATCGCCGCTTCCTCGATACTGGGACTGATCTGTGTAATGATAGCCGTACTGGAACGAATCGTATACGGCATCCGGCGTATAGCCAGGGAAATAATAATGATCAGCGCCGTACCGCTTAAAATAAGCGGCTGCTTGTTAAAGGCATACAGGAACGAGATACCTAAAACCGATCCGGGAATAATATACGGGAACATCGTTACCGTATCCAACACTTCCGTAACGTAGGAACGCTTCCGCACTGTAAGATAAGAAATAAAAATACCCATAAAAACAACGATAAAGATCGCGCAGATACCAAAAAGATAAGTATTGGTAATCGAATTATTGTCTTTAGCAAATAAGGTATTCATATAATTCTGCAGAGAAAAATTACCTGTGTACACAGCACCGCCGCTGACCTCAAGGAAAGATGTAAAAATAACCGTCAGTTGAGGCAGCATTGCCAAAAAAGTAACGCCATAAACAAAAAGATAGGCAAAAATTTTTTTGCTGCCTTTGGCCTCTACAGCTTCCATTGGCTTCAACGCTGTCATCGAATAGGAATAGTGCCCGGCGATATAACGCTGGAGGAAAAACAGCAGTAAAGTGATAACAATAACTATCACACACAAGGATGCAGCAAAATGGTCATCGGTGCTGACTTCGCCCATAAACTGAGTATAAATCAATACCGGAAAGGTTTTAAACCCTTCCCCAATCAGCATCGGCGTACCAAAGTCAGAAAAAACACGCATAAATACCAGTAACGAACCTGCTAAAAGCGACGGCATAACTAACGGCAGAATAATCTGACGCACACGCTGAAAAGCGGTCAGACCAAGGCTTTCAGCCGCCTCATTCAGCGAATTATCCAGATTCTTCAAAGCCCCAGATACATACATATAAATCAGAGGGAACGACTGCAGAGCAAAAACAAGAACGATCCCTGCAAACCCATAGATACCGTCAAGTTTAACGCCAAAAATCGAATTAATAATCTGTGTTACAAAACCGTTACGTCCTAAAAGCTGAATCCATGCATAGGCTCCAATAAAAGGCGGTGACAAATACGAAATAACGATCAGTATATTAAGGTATTTACTGCCGGGGATTTTGACGCTGCGCAGCACATAAGCCATCGGTAAGCCGATAACAGAAGCAATAATCGTAGAGCATACGGTTACATAAAAACTGTTGACTAATGTACTCCAGTAATATTTCCGTGCAAAAAATTTAGTAAAATAGTCCAGCGTCAGTTTTGATGATTCCGGATCTATCACGCTTTTATATAATATTAAAATCAGCGGATAAACAACAAAGATAATAAAGAAACACAGAATAAGCAGGGCGATGCCCATCCAAAGATTAAATTTTTTGGCAGTATTCATCAGCGGTTCCCCCTAACTATCAGGGGAGTATTCCCATCCTCCGTAAAAACATTGATCTTAGCCGGCTGTACCAGCAAACGTACCGTGGTCTTGTTGGGGATAGTATCTTCAACGCCTGAATTTTGAATTACTTCTATTTCCTGCCCATTTTCCAAACGCATAAAATAATGCGTGGTAACACCTAAAAAGACGCTGTGCTCGACTACGGCAGTCAGCCCATCAGACCCGTTAAGACAGATCTCAAACTCCTCCGGGCGCACAGAAACCAGCACTTTGCTGCCTGCGGATATTTCCGGAATTAAATTATCCATCGGCACTTCATAAGCACCAAAATCAAGTATTTTAGCAGCACCTGTAATTTTGACTTTCGCTTCCAGAATATTAGAAAGACCTATAAATGTAGCCACAAATACACAGTTCGGACGTTGATAAATTTCTTTTGGCGTACCTATCTGCTGAATGATACCGTTATTCATAATCGCGATCCGATCAGAAACGGCCAGCGCCTCTTCCTGATCATGCGTTACATAAACTGTAGTAATACCTATTTTCTGCTGAATAAGCTTGATGGCATTACGCATCTCGACTCTGAGCTTGGCGTCAAGATTGGACAGCGGTTCGTCCATCAGCAATACCTGCGGGTGAATAACAATAGCTCGAGCCAGAGCAACCCGCTGCTGCTGACCACCGGAAAGCTGCGTCGGCATCCGGTCTTTCAGATGGGCAATCTTTACTGTTTCCAGTATTTCATCGACTAATGCATTCATTTTTTCTTTGGCTACCTTACGGTTTTTCAGCCCGAAAGCAACATTATCTTTAACTGACATATGCGGAAAAATAGCATAGTTCTGAAAGACCATGCCCATATTACGCAAATGCGTTGGTATATCATTAATGATCTGGTCATCTATTTTGATCGTACCGCCTTCGATAGAGTTAAAGCCGATAATCATTCTCAGCAACGTAGTTTTGCCACAGCCGGAAGGTCCCAACAACGTAAAAAATTCTCCGGGCCGGACATCTACTGACAAACCGTTGATAATAGTATCCTTGCCAAACCGCTTAACGACATTATCGATAGTAATCGCTACACTCATAAAATAACCGCCTTTTTATTTTAGTAAGACAAAAGGGGACTCTGCGAGTCCCCTTTGCCATTTATAACATTTACACTTGCTTACATAGATTTTTCCATATGCTCGCTGAACATTTTAGTAATCTTGGCTTTATTTTCGGAAACCCATTTTTCATCATAGTTAGGAGCTAATTTGATTTTATCATTAGGAGTCATATAATCAGCCAAGGTGGCGCCTTTACGCAGTGGACGTACTGTCAGATTCATACCGACAGCATTCTGCACTTTTTCGGAAAGCATATAATCGACAAATTTCTTAGCATTTTCCGGATGCTTACAGTTTTTCAGGATCTGTACGGATTCTCCGGGGAAAATAGCGCCCTCTACCGGGAATACTACTTTTACCTTAGCGCCATTTTTCACAAGATTGGCTGCCGGGTCTTCCCAGGTAAGACCAACGACATATTCGCCGCCGGCAACGCCTTTGTAGACCTGACTGGAGCTATTGCACATTTTACCGCCCAGATTAGCGATAAATTTATCAACATAATCCCACGCTTCCGGAGACATCGGGTCGCCGTTTTTTCCCATTCCATACAGCATTGCCATCAAGCTTTGGAAGGCCGAGCTGGAGTTGACAGGATCGCCGAAAGCGATTTTTCCTTTTAAAGCCGGATTGAGTAAATCTTCGAAACCGTCAATTTTCATGCCGTTAGCAAGCTCAGTATTAACGATCATAACTGTTGGATCAGCAAAGGCCGGTGTAAAAACGCCTGCTTTATTTTTAAAGCCATCCATCATTTTATCGTTTTCAGTGGAAGTATATTCCATAAACAGATCTTTAGAAGAGGACAGCATCGTTTCGTCGGCCGCCCACAAAATATCACCCAGCGGATTATCTTTTTCAGATTTAGCACGTTTAAGGACTTCACCGGTACCTGCTACAACAAGATTAACCTTTATACCTGTATCTTTTTCAAATTGAGGGATAACTGCATTATTCAGCTGCTCGCTGCGGGCAGAATAAACTGTCAGTACTTTTTCCTCCGGTCCTCCGGCTTTTTTCTCTGCCGGTTTGTCACTGCCGCAGCCTGCCGCAACAAGCATCAGTGATGCTAAAACTGCTGAAATGATTTTAGTTGACTTTTTCATAAAAACCCTCCATTCTTGTCCTTTGAGTTAATTTTGTTCTTAATTTTCGCACTTTTCTTACTAATTTGATTATAACCCTTTTACAAAAGGGGGTCAAGCTCAGACACATCATAATACACCACAAATAATTTATGCTATAAAAAAACAGAACTGTCTGCAGATAAATTTACTCAACCAGTAAAAGCCCATATATTTTCAGCTCAGGAACCGCCGCCTGCAGAATTTCCGCCTGATAACCATTATCATTAGCCAAAGCCATAACATCAATTCCGCATGCTTCCAGCGAGGGTCTTGCTTTTGTTGGATTTACACACTGCTTTAAATTACATTCTTTGCACAAACGACAGCGTCCCGCCTTTAAAGCAAAAGCTTTATAATGATTCTGAAGAAAGGCTTCCCGTTCCAGGTTTAATAAAATCTCCAGCAGCCCATTACTCATTGACAGATCGGCCGCAGCAAAATTTTCAACCGCCACCCCATTCAAAGGAAAAGTGTACTGAATGATAATCCCTCTGATAAATTCCTGTAAAAACCTCTGCGTTGCCGCATAATCAGGAACAAATGGCGGACAGCACAATGTTTTTCCATAATTAGGGCAACCAAACTGGCACTTCCAGCGTGTCCAGGCCCCAGTCCTGATACTGGCAACGTCAACTGTTTTTGCGCCTGAAGCGCCTAAAGCCAAAGCTTTTTCAACCAGTTTCTGCAGATCATGTTCCAACGCAGTTTTTTGCATATGACGACCTTCTTTCACTCACATATATTATTTTCATATTTTTATTATACACCTTAATCATATTCTGATGTTTCTTAAAAATAATGTTCAAAAATTACACTTTCAGCAGTAAAAAAATACATTATAAGTAATTATTAAAAGAATTATAAAAAGCATTTCCCTCGCCAAAGTTTCTTTGCTATAATCTAGTCAATATCGTTAAGGAGGCATCACCCATGACAACAGCTTTCGATAAAGACCTGGAACTTATTTTTCAAAAACTGACTTCTGACCGACAAGTTAAACAAGCTTTAGATTTTTTAAAACAGGATGCGCCCAATACTATCGCACAGCAAAAAGAACTGGTAGTCATAGAAGCGCCAACATTTCAGGAAAAACAACGCAGCCTACACTACGCTCAAATGCTGAAAGCTGCCGGTCTGCAGGATGTGACCATAGATGAAAAATTTAATGTTTGCGGAAAAATCTACGGCAGTGGTAAAACCGGTAAAAGCGTTCTTCTTGAAGGGCACTTAGATACAGTGTTCTCCTTTGGTACCGTTACAGATGTTATCGAAAAAGACGGCAAGCTTTATGCTCCAGGTATTTGCGATGATACCAGAGCTTTAGCGGCAAATCTTTCAGTTATCAGGGCTTTGGTCAACAGCGGCCTACGCCCACATCATGATATTATGATTGCAGGCACTGCGGCAGAAGAAGGCCTGGGAGCTATGAGCGGCATGAAATATTTGGTTAATAATAAAGCTGAAGAAATACTCGCAGCCATTTCGATTGACGGTCCCAGTAATGATGTAATGTATTTTAATGCTACGGGCATGATCAATTATGACGTCACCTATACAGGTCCCGGCGGTCATGCTTATCTGGCTTTCGGTACTCCCAGCGCAGTGCAGGCTATGGGACGAGCCATCGCCGCTTTAAGCGATATGCAGGTGCCTGAAACTCCTAAAACTACTTTTACAGTCAGCCTTGCCAACGGCGGGCAGGCCATCCACGGCATTGCTCAAAGCGCTAATTTTAAAATCAATATGCGTTCCGACAGCGCTGAAGTTCTGGCGCAAATGGAACAGCAGGCACTCGCGATTTTCCAGCAGGGTGCCGACGCAGAAAATGCCCGCTGGCAGAAACCCGGCGCTGTAAAAGTTACTTTCAGTAAAATCATGGACGTCCCCGCCGGCAGCCAATCCGAAAGCTGCCGTATGGTCCAGGCGGCCAAGCTGGCAACCTTAGCCTGCGGCATCACGCCGCAGCCGCGTTTAGGCGGCTGCACCAACAGCAATATGCCGATCGCAATCGGCATTCCGGCTGTTACCTTAGGACGCGGCGGCGCTGAATATGGTACCCATACCGTAGACGAATGGTTTGACCCAGCCGGAGTATATGTATGTGAACAAAAATCACTGCTGCTGCTTTTGGCTTTAGCAGGTTTGACTGACGTTACTGCTGCTCCACAACTTTAACGGCTGCTTCAATCAACACAAAAAGCTCTGACATTAGTCAGAGCTTTTTGTGTTGATGTGTAAGTGTCCAAACTCAATAGGAGGATCAAAATATCTATATATCTATTGTCAGAAGCCATGCTTCTATTGCTTCCAAAATTTGCTGAAAGTTATGCTGCAGTTTTGCGATATCGTCAGAGTCCGCATCATCTATATGCAAGCCTGCCGTTACGGCAACATTAGTATTAAATTTACTCGCCAGGCGCAAAGCCGCCTCTCTGGCAGGCAAATCATCCTTATGTCCCAGACGGCATAAAACAGAGGCACTGGCGGAAATCTCAGCAGTATTTTTCAAACTCGGCCTGGGAGAAGCCAAGGCTGCAGCACCAATATGCGAAGCCTCGCCTCCGCCAATCACTACTGCGATATCTTTACCACATAAAACCACACATGCCGTAACTGTATAAGGTTTATCCCCCTCGCTTAACGTTACTGTCTGCATATGTCTTCTCCCTGCCATGCGACAAATTTCTGATACTCGATCCCAAACTGCATCAAAATCTTACCGATAATATGATCGATCTGCTGTTCCAGTGAATTGGAGCCATTATAAAAAGTAAGCATCGGCGGTACTATAGCGCAGCCGTTATCAGCACATTCTTTTATATTGCGCAGATGGATGCGGCTCAACGGCAGTTCGCGCGGTACTAAAACCACCTTACGGTTTTCTTTAAGACAGACATCAGTCGCACGCAGCAGCAGATTTTCTGCAAACCCTGAGGCTATCCCGGCAACGGTTTTCATACTGGCGGGAATAATTATCATACCATCCGTAACAAAAGAACCGCTGGAAATACTTGCTGCCAGATTTTTATTACTGTGAGTAAAATCGGCCAGTTCTGCAAGTCTGCTGATTTCTATATTAGTTTCACATTCAAAATTCTTAACAGCACCTTCCGTAATTATCAGATGCACTTCCATATCAGGCAGCTGCTTTAGAGCCTTGAGCATCTGATAACCCATAATGACACCACTGGCACCGGAAATTCCTACAATCAAGCGCATAATAACCAACCTTTCTTAAACTTACTTTTTAAGACAAATCACCACAGACCGATTACTTTCCACCAGGGTACAGCAACGCCGACAGTAATAATGAACAGCACGATCGTAAACGGTACACCGAATTTGATCGTTTCTTTTTCCGTATACATACCGTTGTCTTCACCTACGCCGACCAAAATCGCCAGATTATGGAATGGCAGTATAAAGTGAGCGTTGATAGCAATATAGGCAATCATAACAGGAATGATCGTACTGATACCCATTGAGCCCGTAAAGGCCAGCATCGCCGGGATAACGATCCCCATAACTGCGATAACGCTGCCGAACAGCATATGGATAGCAATAGAAACGGCTGTAATAAATGCGGCCAGGATGAACATATTTTCCGGCACACTGCTTGGCAATACAGTTTGCGCTATCCATGTATTCATGCCTGTAGCACCGCCCACACGGCCAATAGCGACAGCAGCTGTCAAAAAGATCAGTGTTTGTACCGGTACACCACTCCAGCTTTGCGGAGTCAAAATGCCGCCGATCTTAGGCATTGCCATCCCCATAGCAATAAATAACGTTACCCAGCCAATATCAATGCCATGCAGCGTGTCAGTCATCCAGAGGATAATAGCCAGTGTTACCCAAACGGCAGTACGTAATTCTTTGCCGCTCATCGGTCCCATAGCTTCCAGCTTCTCTAAAATTTCAGTTTTATTGACATTGACCTCTTTGGTTGGCTTGAACATAAACAGAATCATAACCATTGTAATGATACTGGTAACGATCATTGGCAGACCCATAACTTCGAACCATTTGAGCCAGCCTACCGGTTCCGGGTCACAGCTGGCAGCCGCCAGCGGATTGATCGACGCATCACCAGTCAGAAAGATCATGGAAACCGGGATAGAAGCCGTAAAAACAGTAAAACCGATCTTAACCGCGTCTTCACGGGGAATGTCCGCGCTTTTTACCACAACAGCCATGACCGACATAATGAGAAAAGCGCGCGGCCAGGGATGCGGAATCAATAAGGCCAGAATGAACGTCAGAGCAAAGATAGAAACGATAATACTTTTAAAAGACGAAACATATTTTACGATGAACTTATAAGCGATCCTCTCACCTAAACCTGATTCTTTCACCGCCACCGCAATAAGATAAGCGCCGATGATCAGATACATCATAGAAGTAGTCCAGGTAGAAAAAATCAATGTTGTTGGCGCAACTTTAAAAACTGCTAAAAGCAAAAGATACAGACCTGAGACATAACCGGGCTGAGCAATACCAAAAGCCCAGAAAATCACTGTCATCAGAGAAAAGGCCGTACACATCTGTCCTGTGCGTTCCAAGCCGGGAATGTTAGCAAAAAAGATGACCACAGCTACGATGATACCTAAAATAAAACCTATAATCGGTTTATTCTTTCCCATAATTGTCCTCCTTAAAAATATCCAATCAAAGTCAGATAATGTGGTTAAGGCGTTTAAAACGCCTTAACCAGCAGAATCATTCAATCCTGTACGGTAAAATCAGGCAAGAATTTTTTTACATCGACTTCCATAAATTTTGCGCGTTGGAATCTTGCTTTCTGATTAAACGGAACTGTCGCGTCATAAATAGTTTTGCAGGCAATACCATGATCGCGGATCGACCAGCTGCAGGCAGGATCATTAGACGGATCAAGCGGATGGCAGCGTACGCCGGGGATTGTTACGATATCGACATCGGCCTGCATTCTGGTAGTCATCGCCCATAGCACATCGTTAGTATCAAAAATATCGACATCTTCATCAACTAAAATCACCTGCTTCAATTCCGGGAAAGCAGAGAAAGCAAGCAGTGCAGCCTGACGCTGACGACCCTCGTCACTGGGAACGGTCTTTTTGAACTGGATAACGGCAATGAATTTACCGCCGCCGGAGGAATGTGCATAAACATTTTGTACACGGCCCGGCATAGCTCTTTCCACCATATCAAGGATCGACGCCTCAGTCGGGATACCGGCCATGCTTACATGCTCTTCGGAAGGTCCAATGCAGGTTTGCATAATCGGATTTACTCTGTGAGTAACAGCTTTTACTTTGATAACAGGTAATTCTGCATTGACAGGCCCGGTATAACCGGGAAATTCCGGCATCGCTTTACCGGTATTGGAATTCTGGTCCTCGCGAACGCGCGCGCCTACCAAAAGCTCGCCTTCAATAACGTATTCGGCGTTGGCGATACATTTTTCATCGATCGTCACACAGGGAGCTAATTCAACAGCCTTACCGCGGATTGCTCCAGCAATAGATAATTCATTGAAGCCAAGCGGAGTTGTCGGCGGCTCAAAGCAGGAAGCGATCTCAATAGCCGGATCGACACCGATACTGATGGAAATTGGCAGCGGTTTGCCTAAAGCTTCGGCCTTTTCACGGAAAGCGCCCAAATGCCGGGCCCCCGGTGTGAAAAACATGGAAATTTCGTCTTTGCTCTGCAGGCAAAGTCTATGGATCGTAACGTCAGATTCACCGGTTTCGACATCGGAAGCATAGCACATACCCAAAGTTACATACGGTCCTGCATCTTCCGGAGTATTGGTAGGAGCCGGGATCAATTTACGGATATCAAAGCCTTCGTCAGTAGCCAGATGCACGACTTCCTGACATTGGGCTTTCGCTTTATCAACGACCACTGGAGCAATGGCATTTTTTACAGCGTCACGCATCATAAAACCTAATTTTTCAGGTTTACTATTCAAAAGATAGCCTACACGTTTACGGCTGGCTAATAAACCAATAACTACTTTTGCACCTGGGTGTCCTTTCACATTTTCAAAAGTCATAGCCGGCCCTGTTTTAGTAGGACGGGCAACAGTGCCGCCTGCACCCACATAACGATAAACGCCAGCCAGTTCTGCAGAAGGGTCAACCTCTACATCAGTATGTACCATTTGTCCGGGAATGCTTTCCAACAATTCCAACGCAGATCTTAAATCAATAACTTCTTTAGTCATAAAAATAACCTCCTGACTTTTTGTTGAGTGTTACCTCACAATTTGATAATAGATTGTGGTGTAACAATACAGTCAAGAGGTTTTTAAAAAAATTTTTATTTATTTTTTTAAGGTAACAGGAGCCTGCAGCATACAGAAATCTACGCCTGTTTCCTGCTTATAAAAGGTAGTATCAAGCAGACACACGTCGATGATATCCCCTGCCAGTTCATAATTATTTTTAGCCAGCCACTGCATCAGCTTTTCCAGATGCTCAATATCATAAGGCATACCATACTTATACATGCACACATATTCTCCGGCCGGGATCGTAAGTGTATTTTCGTGCTCCTTGTTCCATACCGGCAAAAATATACAGGACCCGGCTCCCTGAAGCCACTTATTTTTTTCCACACCAGACTTTTTGATGATAGAGCCAAAACCGCCTGACGGAACCATTTCACGTTCAAAGATACGCTGCCACAAATCCATTAATGTCGTGTGCAGGTTATCTTTATCAATAGGCTGCAGCCACTCTTTAAAAATCGCCTGACGTGCATCTATATAGCGTACAAAAGGCAGCGACATCCTCATCATCCCTGCATCTACAGCTTCTTCATACAGATCGATCCTTTGATTGAGGTATTCGCGCAAAGTATTAAGCTTGGCAATTTGATTCATAATATACTGTTTTTGTTTCTCCAAAAGATACATTTCGTTTTCCGGCGTCCGTTCCTGAAAATGCTGTTGGATATCTTTCAGACTGATTCCCAACGATTTAAGGAAACAAATCTCGCGTAAATATGGTATCTGGTGTTTACAATAATAACGGTAACCGTTGGTATCGACCTTCGCCGGCTTAAATAAATCGATATTATCATAATGAATAAGGGTCTGTCTGGTAATTCCGTGCAGTTTTGCCATTTCGCTTATAGAAATATAAGTGCTCATCAAGACCACCTCACCCCATTTTTTTATATTATATAATAGTTTAGGGTGTATTGTAACAATACAGTTTATAAAAAACCTATTCCAAAATAAAAACCCTCTGACTTAAGTCAGAGGGTTTACTGTCAGTTTGGTAGCGCCAACGAGAATCGAACTCGTGATTTCGCCTTGAGAGGGCGACGTCTTAGCCGCTTGACCATGGCGCCATTGGCTCCGGGACTAGGGCTCGAACCCAGACAAGATGATCCAGAATCACCTGTGCTACCATTACACCATCCCGGAATTGTGTTGAACACAAGGGTTATTATAACTCACTTTGCCGCGATTGACAAGTACTTTTTTTACTTTTTCTTACATTCCCTTATTATAAGTGAACGTATCCAGAGTTTCATTGATCTTTTTAGCCAAAGATTCCGGCAGTCCTTCAATATTGACGTTGAGGAAGCCGCGGACGATAGTAGCAGTAGCTTCTTCTTCGTCCATTCCTCGCGCCATCAGATACTCGATCTCTTCAGGAGCGATGCGGCCCACAGCAGCCTCGTGGCTGAGCTCGGCATTACCTGTAAATGCATCCAGCTCAGGTATGGCAGAAATATAACCTTTATTACTGAGCATCAAGCCATTACATTCCAAATGGGCACGAATGCCTTCGGCACGACCTGTAAGATTGCCGCGGTTGATGATCTCACCGCCGGTAGAAATAGTACGGGTCACGATTTCGGCACGGGTACCAGGCACCTCTAACAGCGCCTTGCCGCCGATATCAAGATGCGACCCCTCCGGTGCCACTAAAATAGAATTTAAGCGTGCCACAGCGCCTTCGCCTACCAGCTTGGTAGTAGGATACATCTGCACATCTTTTACTTTTTCCATGCAGACATAATTAGAAATAAACTGGCCGCCTTCTTCGATGATCGTTACGCTGCGAGGACGCACAGCAATGTTTTCGCCCCAGCTGTGGATCATGGTAAAGGTCAGCTTAGCATTTTTTTCAACATAAAATTCACTGATACCGATATGCACGCCTTTTTCAACACCGGGATCACTGGCACAGCCAGAGATGATATTAAGCTCAGCGCCTTCTTCTACAATAACAATGTTATGAACACGCTGCAGCTGCTCCTCGTGACCGATAAAAACGCAGGCCTGCAGCGGAGCTTCTATCTTCTGCCCGGCTTTGACTCTGATAAAATATCCCTGTTCCTGCTCCAATGCAGTTTTAGCAGTATATTTATCAGTATCTGCCTTCACGGCATTCCACCAGTATTTTTTGACAAGTTCAGGATATTTTTTAGCGGCGGCGCCAGTATTCATCAATTCCAGCGGCAGCTGCGGCTTTACTTCGGCCTCAATAGGCGCATTGTCGACCTGAATAAAGCTGGCGCTGCGATTCTCCCGCTCCAGATCGATACCAACATGCTCCAGCCGTTCTTTCCCTGCTGCTGAAAGCTCGGCGGTACTTTGCACATGCTGTTCGTTATTATCATCAAATTTTTCCAAATCGATATCATTGCCAAAAGCAGCTTTTTTAACCAGCGCTTCCTGCAGATTTACCTGTTCACTCATTTCATTCCCCTCCTGCAGCCGCCATTCACACATTTCTCATAACCGGTCTTGCTGATACAGCTCAATACATCCAAAGGATCGCCGCTGGTACAGCTTAAAGTGCCCTGATACAAAATATGAGCATGCGAAGCCGGCACATACTTCAAAATATGCCCGACATGAGTAATAATCAGACCGCTGCGCTGACTGCTGAGCGGATTATAAGTGTCACAGTCAAGATTATGGGCACAGCAGGGTTTATCACAGCCGGTGCCGCCACAGGGCTCATTATGCAGAATGTAGTTGGCAGCCCGTCCTACAAGTGCGATATTTTCCACGTCGACACCTGATTCAGGTTCATCTAAAAGCAGCAGATCAGGTTTTTGCGCCATCAGCTGCAGAAGCTCCGAACGTTTCAGTTCACCACCGCTGAAACCTTCATTGACACTGCGGTCGAGAAAATCAGCCAAACCCATCCATCTTGCCATTTGCTCCGTTTCCTGAGGCGTAGCTCCACAGATCTCAATCATATGGCGCAGCGACAAGCCGCGGATCGTCGGCGGACGCTGGATCATTACGCCTACACCTAAACGGGCCCGCTCATAACAAGGAGCTTCGGTAATATCATGACCTTTAAAATAGATTTTACCGCTTAATACCTCATAACGTTCAAAGCCCATGATCGTCCCGATCAAAGTAGATTTACCGGTACCGTTAGGCCCGAATAAAACATGGACCTCACCCGGTTTAATGTGCAGGTTAATATCGTGAAGAATCTGTCTGCCTTGTACGGCAACAGACAGATTTTCTATTTTCAGCATAATTGTATCCCTCTTTCCGAAATTTTTACTGATTTATTATAACATACAATGCCAGCAAAAACCATACTCTAATTGTAGGAATTAAATCATCACACTTCCTGCGCAAGATAGAATTTTCAGGCTTACTGTGTTAGAATAATCTTATTCAAACATTTGGGCAGCACTATCCGGCAACTCAAACTATAAATTTACCGGCTGGCACGTGGAGGTTCTATGCATCAGTATTTATTTCACATCGGCGATTTTCCTATCCGTATGTACGGTTTAGTTCTCTGTATGAGCATTTTTTTAGCAACTGGTGTTGCTTACTTTCTGGCCAAACAGGATGGCCGCTGGCAGCAGCATATCCTGGACATTGGTATTTACGGCGGCTTTGCCGGTTTGATCGGCGGACGCCTCTGGGATGTATTCTTTTTCGACTGGGATTATTACCAGCATCATCTGCTGGAGATACCTTTTGTCTGGCAAGGCGGCATGGCAATACAGGGAGGCGTCATCGCCGGCGTTCTGGCAGGCATCTGGTACTGTAAACGGCATCAGATCGACTGGCTCGCTTTAGCCGATATCGTCTGTCCCGCAATTTTGATCGGTCAGGCAATCGGCCGTATGGCCAACCTGCTGAACGGCGATGCTTTCGGAACGCCTACAGGCGGTAATTTTGGTCTTTTATATCCGGAAGGTACGCTGGCTTTTAAAACCTATGGCGCCGTTCCTTTATGGCCAGCCGAGGTTTGGGAAGGCCAGCTGGAACTGGGTGTTCTGGAACTGGGAGATGCGTCTGCCGAACTGGACGCGCTCCTTGGTATACTTGATGGCTTCCTCAACGGCGCCCTCGCCCAGGCCCAGAGCCTGAGAAGCGATACCGATACGGCCGCCGTCCAGAGTCTTCATAGCGATCTTGAAGCCCTCACCCTTCTTGCCCAGCATACGATCCTTGGGGATCACGCAGTCCTCGAAGATCAGGTCGCAGGTAGAGCTGCCGCGAATGCCCATCTTCTTCTCGTGCTTGCCCTGGGAGAAACCCTTATCGGTTTTCTCCACGATGAAAGCGGAGATCTCCTTCATGGAGCGGCCGCGCTTATCGGTGGTCTTGCCGGTAACGGCGATGATCACGAAGGTGTCGGCCACGTTGCCGTTGGTGATGAAGCACTTGGAACCGTTGAGGATGTAGTTCTCGCCGGACTCATCCAGGACGGCGGTGGTCTGCTGGCCCTGGGCGTCGGTGCCGGCGCCGGGCTCGGTCAGACCGAAAGCGCCGATCTTGCGACCGGAGCACAGGTCAGGCAGATACTTTTTCTTCTGCTCCTCGGTGCCGTTCTCAAAAATGGGGGCGGCGCACAGGGAGGTATGAGCAGAGACGATAACGGCAGTGGTGCCGCAAACCTTGGCCAGCTCCTCCACGCACATGGCATAGGACAGGACGTCGCCGCCGGCGCCGCCGTACTCCTTGGGGAAATAAATACCCATCATGCCCAGCTTTGCCATCTTCTCGACGGTTTCCATGGGGAAACGCTCTTCTTCGTCGATCTCAGCGGCCAGAGGCTTTACTTCGTTCTCTGCGAATTCGCGGTACATCTTGCGAACGAGCAGCTGTTCCTTCGTCAGATGGAAATCCATACTCTTTTCTCCTTTACAGATTTACTTTTTGTAGTTGAAGAAGCCCTCGCCGGACTTGATGCCCAACTTGCCGGCACGAACCATCTTCCGGATCAGCACGTTTGCGCGATACTTGCTATCGTGGGTCTCGTTATACAGCACGTCCATGATGTTCAGCACGATGTCCCAGCCGATCAGATCGCCCAGGTGCAGGGGGCCCATGGGGTGGTTGCAGCCCAGCTGCATAGCAATATCGATATCTTCCGCAGAGGCAACGCCTTCCTGCAGAACGCAAACGCCTTCGTTGCAATAGGGGATCAGGATCTTGTTGACCACAAAGCCGGGGGCCTCGTTGACCACCACGGGGGTCTTGCCGATCTCGGTGGACAGGGTCTTGATCTTCTCGACCAGCTCGGCGGGGGTGTTGCCGCCGGCAATGACTTCCACCAGCTTCATGGCGGGCACGGGGTTGAAGAAGTGCATGCCGATGAGCTGATGCTTCAGGCCCTGGCCCATCTCGGTGATGGACAGAGAGGAAGTGTTGGAAGCGAAGATGGCATCTTCCTTGCAGATGGCATCCAGGCGGCCCAGCAGTTCCTTCTTGGTGGCCATATTCTCAGCAACGCACTCGATGACCAGGTCGGCATCGGCGGCGGCCTCGAACTCCTCCACCAGGACGCGGCTCATGATATCATCAGCGGCTTCCTGGGTCATCTTGCCGCGGGCGACCTTCTTGTTCAGAGAGGCGGCCAGCTTGTCCTTATGACGCTGAGCGCTGGGGACGCTGGAAGCATACATCAGAGCGGTGTGGCCCTTCGCTGCGAAAACCTGAGCGATACCGCTGCCCATAGTACCTGCACCAAAGATTGCGACTTTCATGATTGTTCCTCCTAAATAAATTTTTATTTAAGTAGCGATTTTAATCATCAGGCCCGGTAAGGAGCCTGTTAATTAACCAAATGGGGTTACTTGTTCTGATAGGGCTCGTGCTTGCGCTTTTCCAGGAAGGCGCCCATGCCTTCCTTCTGGTCCGCCGTCTCGAAGCAGCTGCCGAACAGGCCCTCCTCGATGGCCACGGCCCGGTCGATATCCACCTGCATACCGTCGTTGATGGCCTTCTTGCAGGCGCGGACGGCGATGGGGGCGTTCTTGGCGATGGTCTCGGCCATCTTCTCGGCGGCGGGCATCAGCTCCTCCAGGGGATACACGGCGTTCACCAGGCCGATGCGCAGGGCCTCGTCGGCCTTGATGTTCTTGGCGGTATAAATCAGCTGCTTGGCCATGCCCATGCCCACCAGACGGGCCAGGCGCTGGGTGCCGCCGAAGCCCGGGGTGATGCCCAGACCCGCTTCCGGCTGGCCGAACACGGCGGTGTCGGCGCACAGGCGGATGTCGCAGCTCATAGACAGCTCACAGCCGCCGCCCAGGGCAAAGCCGTTGACTGCGGCGATGGTGGGGATGGGCAGCGTCTCCAGCTTGCGGAACACGTCGTTGCCCTTCTTGCCGAAGGCCTCGCCCTCGGCCTTGGTCAGGGTGCTCATCTCGCCGATGTCGGCGCCGGCCACGAAAGCCTTCTCGCCGCTGCCGGTGATGACCAGGGCGCGGATCTCGTCGTCCGCCTTCACCTGCTCCACCAGCTGGTCGATGTCCTCCAGCACCTGGGAGTTCAGGGCGTTGAGGGCCTTGGGCCGGTTGATGGTGGCAACGGCAATGTGGCCCTTCTTTTCCAACAGAACATTCGTCATGATCGTTCCTCCTTGCTTCGATCACCCGCCGCAGCGGCGGGCGCGCGACGGGATGCCGCCCATAGCGATCCCATCATGCGTACTCTTCATACAGCTTGTATTATAGTCCCTCGTCTAAAAATTATCAAGCCCTTGTTTCCCGGCTTTTTCTTTTTCAGGATATTTCACAAAAGAAATGAATTTTCTTTGCACACTTTTCAATATGACATGTTCATAATCCGGTCACAAAACCGTCCCCGGCACCAAATGGAGCATTTTTTTCGTTTACAGAACCGTGTATCTTGTGGTATATATAGAGTTGGTATTTTATTCGCGGCCATGGCCGCACAGGAGGAAATGACCCATGCGCATGAGAAAGAAAAAGAATCTGCTGCCCCGGATGGAAGCCTGCGGCGCCCTGCTGGTGGCGGACCCCCGTGCTCTGCGGGGCCGCTGGCGGGAGCTGCTGCCGGAGGCCCGGGAGCTGCGGGTGGAGCTGGGCTGCGGCAAGGGCCGCTTCACCGCGGAAACCGCCGCCGCCGAGCCGGACGTGCTGCTGATCGCCGTGGAAAAGGTCCCCGACGCAATGGTGGTGGCCATGGAGCGGGCCCGGGACGCGGGGCTGCACAACGTGTTCTTTGTGGACGGCGACGCCGCCTGCCTGCCGGACTTCTTCGCCCCCGGCGAGGTGGACCGCATCTATATCAACTTCTGCGATCCCTGGCCCAAAAGCAACCAGAAAAAGCGCCGCCTGACCCACGGCAATTTCCTGCAGCTGTACCGCCGGGTGCTGCCCATGGGCGGCGAGATCCACTTCAAAAGCGACAACGACAAGCTGTTCGAGTGGTCCCTGGAGGAGATCCCCCAATTCGGCTTCCGGCTGTCCCAGGTCACCCGGGACCTTCACGCCGGCGGCCCCGTGGGGGTCATGACGGACTACGAGGCCAAATTCTATCAGCAGGGAGTCACCATCAACCGGTGCGTGGCCACCATGGTCCCCTGGGAGGCCCCTGCACAGCCGGAGGAGCCGGAAGAAGCGTAACCCCGGAGAGGAGGACCCGCGCATGATCATCGAAAGCCACGCTCACTACAGCCATAAGCGCTACGACGGCGTATTCCGCTATCTTACAAGTGATCTGAAGGCCCAGGAAGGACAGCGGGAGGACCTGCTGAACCGTCTGCGGGAGAGCGGCGTTGTCCTTTCCATCGAGCCCGCCATCGACTTTGAGTCCAACCGCCGGACCGCTGCCCTGTACCGGCAGCATCCGGACTTCATCCGCCTGGCGGTGGGCGTGCACCCCACCCGGACCCATCAGGCCCCTTGGCGGCAGCGCAGGCAGCTGGAGGTCTGGGCCCGGGAGCCCGGCGTAGCGGCCATCGGCGAGACCGGGCTGGACTATCACCTGCCCCGGAAGCACCGGCTGACCCAACTGCTGTGGTTCCGGTATCAGCTGGGCCTGGCCCGGCGGCTGGGACTGCCCCTGGTGCTGCACATCCGCATGGCGGACCGGGACGCCCTGGCCATGCTGCGGCGCAGGCGGCGTCAGCTGCCCGGCGGGGTGGTCCACTGCTTCCAGGGGGACTGGGACACGGCCCGGGCCTATCTGGACCTGGGGTTCTGCCTGGGCATCGGCGGTGCGCTGCTGCGCCGGGAATCGGAGGCCCTGCGGGACGCGGTGGCCCGCGCTCCCCTGGACCGGCTGCTGGTGGAGACCGACAGCCCCTATGTGCTGCCGGACGTACCCTGGACGGGCAGCAAAAAATCCCTGAGCCGGGTGCGCAACTCCTCCCTGCTGCTGCCGCGCGTCGTGGAGGAGATCGCCCGGCTGAAGCATCTGCCGCCGGAAACTGCGGAGGCGGCCATACTGGAAAATACCCGGCGGGTGTTCCACCTGTCCGGAACGGAGAACGGAGGATAACCATGCAGTACGATTTCGATACCATTCTGGACCGGCGGGGCCGGGACGCACTGGCCCTGGACATGATCCCCTATGACGGGGTGGAGCCCAAGGAGGGCTTTTCCCGGATCCCCATGTGGGTGGCGGACATGAGCTTCCCCACCGCGCCGCCGGTGCTGGAGGCCATCCGGGCCCGGCTGGACCACCCGAATTTCGGGTATTTTCAGCTGAGCGACGCCTACTTTGACAGCATCATCCGCTGGCAGCAGGTGCGCCACGGCGTCACCGGCCTGGAGCGGCAGCACATCGGCTATGAAAACGGCGTTCTGGGCGGCGTCAGCTCCGTGGTCCAGGCCCTGACCTGCCCCGGCGAGCCGATTCTGGTCCACAGCCCCACCTATGTGGGCTTCACCCACACCCTGGAGCGGCTGGGCCGTCCCATCATCCACACGCCTCTGACGCAGGACGCGGAGGGCATCTGGCGCATGGACTATGCGGACATGGACCGGAAGCTGAAGGAAAGCGACATCCACGTGGCCATCCTGTGCTCCCCTCACAACCCCTGCGGCCGGGTATGGGAGCGCTGGGAGCTGGAAAAGGCCATGGAGGTGTACGCCGCCAACGACTGCACCGTCATTTCCGATGAGATCTGGTCCGATCTCATCATGCCGGGGTACACCCACATTCCCACCCAGTCCGTCTCCCGGGACGCCCGGGAGCGCACCGTGGCCTTCTATGCCCCCACCAAGACCTTCAGCCTGGCGGGGCTGATCGGGTCTTACCACATTATTTATAATGACCGGCTTCGCTGCCGGGTCCAGCGGCAGGGAAACCTGTCCGGCTACAACGACTGCAACGTGCTGTCCATGCACGCCCTCACCGGGGCCTACAGTGACGAGGGCATGGCGTGGGTGGACCAGCTGTGTGCCGTGCTGGACCGGAATCTGCGGTATATCCGGGACTTCCTGCAAAGCCGCTATCCCGTCGTCACCATGATGCTGCCCCAGGGGACGTATATGCTGTTCGTCAACTGCGGGGCCTGGTGCCGCAGCCACGGCATCACGCCGGATGATCTCCGCCGCCGGGGTGTGGAGCATGGCGTCATCTGGCAGAGCGGCGCGGGCTTCGGCGACGGCGACTGCATCCGCATCAACGCCGCCCTGCCCCATTCCCTGGTGCGGGAGGCCATGGACCGGCTGGAAAAATACGTGTTTGTGGGCTGAGCCGCGCCTGCGGCACGGCCCGGCAATGACCACATAAAAAGCAGGGGAGAGATTTCCAACGAAGTCTCTCCCCTGCCCTGCTTTTATTTCCGCTTTTTCTTGCTGAGCTTGCTCATAGCCCGGCGCTGGGCCGCTTCCTGCTCGTCCTTCTCCGCCTGCTCCACCAGGTCCTGGTATTTCTCCGGATGGCGGGCCCAGTCGATGCGGTAATAGGTCAGACCAATCAGCAGCAGCGCCCCCACGATGATGATGCCGTAAAACAGAATTTTTTCAAATGACATGGCAGCCCCTCCTTATTACGGTAAAGTATACAGGAAATTGCCGCCGATGGCAAGTTTTTTCGCCAGACAGGCGCAGAAAAAATCTGCGATTTTGGTTGTTTTTGCCGAAAGAGGGTTGTATAATAATTCTGTTCCCGGAAAATGGGGGCAAAACGGAAAAGTAAAATAGGAGGAACGGATATGTTCACGAATTTCAAAGAACTGGAAGCCTATGTCCTGTCTCATAAAAACAAAAAGCGCATCGTCCTGGCCAACGCCCATGACGAGCCCGCCCTCAGCGCCGTGGTCAACGCCCACCGCCGGGGCGTGGTGGACGGCACCCTGCTGGGTAAGAAGGACGAAATTCTGGCCCTGCTGCGGGAGATGAACGAGGACCCCGCCGAGTATGAGATCGTCGACTTCGACGGCCCGGAGCTGGACGCCGCCAAGGCCGCCGTGCAGCTGGTGCGGGAGGGCAAGGCCGACATCCCCATGAAGGGCATTCTCCAGACCTCCAGCTTTGCCAAGGCCATTCTGAACCGGGAAACCGGTCTGATCCCCGCCAGCGGCCGCCGTCTGGTGAGCCAGTGCGGCATTTTCGAGTATGAGGGCCGCTTCATGATGATCACCGACGCCGCCATCAACATCGCCCCCGACGTGGACACCCAGATCGGCATTGTGGAGAACGCCCTGCCTGTGGCCAACGCCCTGGGGGTGGAGCTTCCCAAGGTGGCGGTGCTGTCCGCCGTGGAGAACGTCACCGAGAAGATGCCCTCCACCGTGTCCGCCGCCGAGATCGCCAAGCGCGGCATCCCCGGCTGCGTGGTGTCCGGCCCCCTGGCGCTGGACGGCGCCATCTCCATGGAGTCCGTCAAGCACAAGGGCATTCACGACCCCGTGGCGGGCCAGGCGGACATTCTGCTGGTGCCCTTTATCGAGATCGGCAACGTGCTGTACAAGTCCATCACCTATATCGCCGGAAAGACCATGGCCAGCACCATCTGCGGTGCCTCCTGCCCGGTGATCATCACCAGCCGGGCCGACACGCCGGACAGCAAGTATTACTCCATCCTGCTGGCGGTCCTCCGCTGCCTGAAGGCGTAAGCACCATAACAATCTGACAAAAGCGGGGCTTCGGCCCCGCTTTTGAGACTGTCGAAAAACTCGGGAATCTTTCGCCATCGAAAAGGAAGATAGTTACGAAAGAAACCCATCAGGGGTGTCTTTCGTTTGCAATCAC
>ERZ773146.961-NODE-961-length-21405-cov-9.964684_pt1 | contig 21405 bp, 17 predicted proteins | sample MGYA00580847_ERZ773146 | MGnify/ENA primary metagenome ERZ773146 (study PRJEB29015, sample SAMEA2737830) | human gut metagenome | biome: human gut; feature: human-associated habitat; material: faeces | place: China | collected 2012 ...
ATAATGAGCGCAAGAGAGCGGGAACAGGCGAAGCCTGCTCATCGCGAACGGCGAAGCTATTGAGTGAGCTATGCTCACGATATATTGCTGTGCACTATATAGAAAGACCTGCAGCAGGTATAATAAACACAAGCGAAAGGAAAGGGCTGTCGTACTAACGTGCGGCAAGCCCTTTTTTCATGGGAACAGAATGCTTGCAGCGCGTGCATTTTGTTGTGGATGTTGATGCACAGCAAACGGATTTGTGGTATTATGTTTACCGAAATCAAACAGGCATTTGACGAAAGAAGGTTTTATAGATGAAGTTTTTACTGGCGGCACTGAACGCAAAATATATTCATTCCAATCCGGCGCTTTACAGTCTGCGGGCCTATGCGGAAAAATACCATCCGGAGGCAGCGGCACAGGTGGAGCTTGCCGAGTATACGATCAATCAGACGGTGGAGGAAATCCTCGCCGATCTTTATGAGAGAAAGCCGGAGGCAGTGGCGTTTTCCTGTTATATCTGGAATTGGAAAATGATGCAGGAGGTCATTTCCGAGCTGCATCAGGTGCGTCCCGAGCTGCCCATCTGGCTGGGCGGTCCGGAGGTATCCTATCATGCGGAGGAGGTTCTGGAGCAATTCCCGTTTCTGACCGGCATCATGGTCGGCGAGGGCGAGGTGACGTTTTCAGAGCTTTTGACCTTTTACGAAAAAAAGAGCAGCGGACGGTATTCGGAACAGCAGCAGCTGCAGATTGTGGCATTCTGGCCGGGCGCAATCAAACAGGCCGGACTGGACAGTATTGCAGGTATTGTTTATCGAGATCCGATCACCGGGGAGCTTGTACGGACAAAGGAGCGCTCCCTGACCAATATCAGTGAGATCCCGTTTTTTTATAAGGATATGAAGAATTTTGCCAATCGGATCGTTTATTATGAATCGAGCCGCGGATGTCCGTTTCGGTGCGGTTACTGTCTGTCCTCCATCGATAAACGGGTACGCCTGAGAGATCTGACACTGGTGAAAGAGGAGCTGCAGTTTTTCCTTGATCAAAAGGTTCCGCAGGTTAAATTTATTGACAGAACCTTCAACTGTAATCATCAGCACGCGATGGAAATCTGGAAATATATTCAAGAGCACGATAATGGAATTACGAATTTCCATTTTGAGATCTCGGCAGATCTGCTGAACGGAGAAGAGCTGGCGCTTCTGGCAAAAATGCGCCCCGGTCTGGTTCAGCTGGAAATCGGTGTGCAGTCCACGAATCTGCAAACCCTTGAAGCGGTCAGACGGCATACAAATCTGGATAAGCTGCGGCATGCAGTGGTACGGATCCATTCCGAATATAATATTCATGTGCACCTGGATCTGATCGCAGGACTTCCTTATGAAGATATGGGAAGCTTTATCCGGTCCTTTAATGATGTATACAGCATGAGACCGCAGCAGCTGCAGCTCGGGTTTCTGAAGGTATTAAAAGGCTCCTATCTGGAAGAAATGGCACAGACCTATGGGATCGTGTACCAGAGCTGTCCGCCCTATGAGGTCTTGTATACAAAATGGCTGAGCTATGGGGATATCATCCGGTTAAAGCGGGTGGAGGAAATGGTGGAACTGTATTATAACAGCAATCAGTTCACACATTTGATTCCGGTTCTGCAGAGCCGCTTTGAAAATCCCTTTGCAATGTATGACAAACTGGCTGATTTTTATCATGAAAAAGGATATTTTGTCCACACGCCTGCCAGAGCTTACCGCTACCAGGTGCTTTTGGAGTTTGCGCAGCAGGAAGACCCGGATGGGATGGAGTTATATCGGGAACTGGCGGTGTATGATCTGTATCTGCGGGAAAATGCGAAGAGCCGACCGGCATTTGCATTGGACGAAAAACCGTATCATGATCAGATCGTCGAGTTTTATCAGGAAGAAGAGAAAAACCGCACATATCTGCCGGGGTATGAGGAATATCACGCAAAGCAGCTGCAGCGCATGACCCATCTGGAGGTATTTTCCTGGCCGGTACAGAAAAAGGCGTGGGAGCTGATCAGTATGTTGAAAAGAGGCGAGGGTCCGGAGACGAAAACGGCAATTTTATTCGATTATCAGAACCGGGATCGCCTGACGGACAATGCGGGAACAGCGGTGGTAGAGCTGCCGACCGCTGCGGACGCAAAACCGACAGCAGGACAGTCGACCGCCGCGGACGCAGAAGCAGTCGCCGCGACAGGAAAGGGGGCAGCCGATTGAACGCACACACGAAAGCCATTTTGGATCAGCTCGACGCCCACTACGGGAGAGAATATATCTGCTACCTCAACCATGAAAACGCCTGGCAGCTTTTGATCGCGACGATGCTGAGCGCGCAGTGCACCGACGCACGGGTCAACATTGTCACGAAAGATCTGTTTGTGAAATATCCGTCGGTCGAAGCCTTTGCGGAGGCGGATTTAAAAGAGCTGGAGCAGGATATCCGCCCGACCGGTTTTTATCATAATAAAGCGAAAAATATCATTGCCTGCTGTCAGAGGCTGATGGCACTGCATGGAGGCGAAATCCCCTCCGGGCTGGAGGAGCTGACGGCGCTGCCGGGAGTCGGGCGCAAGACGGCAAATGTTATCCGCGGCAATATTTTCCACGAGCCAAGCGTTGTGGTGGATACCCATGTGAAGCGGATTTCCAAAAAGCTGGGGCTGACAAAAGAGGACGACCCGGAAAAAGTGGAACATGAGCTGATGAAGGTATTACCGAAGGATCATTGGATTTTGTACAATATTCAGATCATTACGCTGGGGCGGACCATCTGCAAGGCACCGACGCCGAAATGCGGGGAATGTTTTCTGACGGAATGGTGTAAGGATTATCAGAACCGTCAAAAAAAGGAGAGCAGGAAAAAGAAGTGAAAGAATATGTGAGCGTAGATGTGGAAACCACCGGGCTTGCGCCGAAGCAGGATAAAATTATAGAAATCGGAGCAGTGCGCGTCCGGGACGGACAGATTGTCGGAAGCTTTACATGCTTTGTCAATCCGGGGCGCATATTGCCTGCGCATATCACAGAGCTGACCGGGATTTTACAGGAGCAGGTAGATGAGGCAGAGACGATGGAAAGCGTTTTGCCTGCCTTTCTGGAGTTTGCCGGAGATCTGCCCCTTGTGGGACATCGGATTTTGTTCGATTATGGATTTTTGAAGCGCGCGGCGGTGAATATGCGGCTGGATTTTGAACGGAGCGGCGTGGATACCCTGAAGCTTTCCAGACAGTTTTTGTCGGAGCTTCCGAGCAGAAGACTATCCGCCCTGTGCGAACATTTCGAAATTCCGATTCAGGCGCATCGGGCGCTGGAGGACGCGAGGGCAACGCATATTTTATATGAAAAACTGCTGGAGCTTTATGGAACAGACCCGGACCGGGCAAAGGCTTTTGAGCCGGTTCCGTTGATTTGCAAGGTAAAACGCGAATCGCCTGCGACGAAGGCACAGAAGGAACGTCTGACAAAGCTTCTTGCGCTGCATCAGCTGACGCCGGATTACGACGTTTCCATGCTGACGAAAAACGAGGCAAGCCGTCAGATCGACCGGATTCTTGCGGCATATGGAAGCTTGCAAAAGTGAGGGAAGTGCTTTATAATGTGTGGAAGCGCAGCCATGGAAGATGGTGCTTTAATGCTATTTGTCAGACGTTATAGGGCAGTTTGCGGATAAAGGAGCAGAGCATGAATTTCAGAAAGAAAAAGACACAGAAAATTATATCGTCGATCATCATCCTTATTCTGGTGCTGGCGATGATTGTTCCTACATTGCTGTCGTTTTTATAAGCGGCATAGAAAGGAATTTTAAAATGAATCGAATGAAAACCGTACTGATGACGGCAGCCATGCTGGTGTGCGTGTTTGCGTGCACGGTGGTGGCAGGAAAGACTGTATACGCAGCACCGAACGATACCATCCAGACCGGGATTTCGGCAGATGGCATGGATCTTTCCGGAATGACACAGGAACAAGCACAGGGGGCGGTTCAGAGCTATGTGAACGAACTCGGGCAGGCGCAGGTGCAGCTGCAGGCGCAGGATGGACAGAGTGTATCTATCAGCCTTTCTGAGCTGGGAATTTCCTGGAAAAACCCGGAGCTTGTTTCGGAAGCAGTGTCCCTTGGAAAAAAGGGAAATATCGTAGCGCGCTATAAGGCAGAAAAAGATCTGCAGAATAAAGGAAAGAATTACCCCGTTGTTCTGGATTTTGATAAAGAAGCGATTCGTCAGGCTGTGACGGAGCGCTGCAGTAAATTTAATGTGGAAGCGATCGATGCGCACCTGACACGGGTTGACGGATCCTTTCAGATCGAAGATGGACAGACCGGATATGTGGTAGATGAAAATGCGTCCGTAGCTGCGATCTACGATTATCTTACGGGCTCCTGGGTTAGAGGGGAAGACGGAAGCGTTGCCCTCGTAATGGCAGTGGATGAGCCCAAGGGAAAAACAGAAGAGCTTGCAAAGGTAAAAGATGTGCTCGGAACATTTACCACAAGCTATTCGACCTCCGGTGCGTCCCGCAGCAAAAACGTTGCAAATGGCTGCAGCCTGATCAACGGAACAACTTTGTATCCCGGCGATACGTTTTCTACCTATAATACAGTGAAGCCCTTCTCCACCGAAAACGGTTACGAGATGGCGGGTTCTTATTTGAACGGCAAGGTGGTAGACAGCATCGGCGGCGGTATCTGTCAGGTATCTACGACGCTGTACAATGCGGTTCTGCGGGCAGAGCTGGAAGTGACAGAACGTCACAATCATTCCATGATCGTAACCTATGTAGATCCGTCTGCAGATGCGGCAATTGCAGAATCCTCCGGCAAGGATTTTGTATTTGTGAATAATACGGATTATCCGATTTATATCGATGGACATACGGCAGATAAAAAGATTACATTTACGATCTATGGTGTAGAGACGAGAGCAAAAAATCGCACTGTAGCTTATGAGAGTGAAGTGATTGAGAAAAAGGTTCCGGAAGCGGATCAGATCATAGCGGACGCTTCCCAGCCTATCGGCGTCATCAGCGTCAGCAGCGCACATATCGGCTACAAGGCAAGACTCTGGAAGATTGTAAAGGAAAACGGTGTGGAAGTCAGCCGGGAGCAGGTCAACAGCAGCAACTACAAGATGAGCCCCAGAACGGCAACCGTCGGAATTGCTTCTCCGGATCCGAATGCGACCAGCCAGATGCAGGCGGCCATTGCGACCAGCAGCATTGATACGGTCAAAGCGACCATTTCCAATATCAAAGCGCAGCAGGCAGCAGCGGCGGCATTGACACCGGAGCAGCTGCAGGCGATCGCAGAGGCTCAGGCGCAGGCTGCACAGGCGCAGCAGGACGCAGCGGCGGGAAACTAAGCACCGGATTATAAAGCAGAGCGGATGGCAGAGCCGGGCTGGAGGTCCGGCTCTGCCATGCTTTGATACGATGGTATTCGGAATGGAGAAAAGCTTATGAAAACAGGGAACGTAACGGGAAACGTTTATAAACGCAGCGTTCATCGAAAAATAGAAACAAACGGCATAGGGGTGAAAGGCGCAGAGTATGGGGAAGGCTGCGCCTTTCTCACGTCTGAAAATGTGGATAAAGCGCCGGAAAAAGCGAAGCAGCTGTGGATTACGGCGCAGAGTCTGTCTGTTTGGTCCGGAGCAGAGGGAGCCAAACTTTGCGTTTATGAGGCAGTAAACCGCGCAGCAGCGGCAGCAGTGGGAACAGGAGAAGCAAAGGTGCGCATGGTGTCCATGCAGCTGATGCTTCCGGCAGACTGTCAAGAGCAGGAGCTGCAGAAGATGACTGTCGCAGCGCAGGAAGCAGCACAGAAGCTGCAGGTTACGCTCGCGGATGTGAAAGTACATGTGTCCGGTGCAGTCATTGCGCCTGTTGCGACAGCAGAGGCGCTTGCAGAAGTGTGTACTGCGCCTGCAGGCGCTGCGCTGTCGGCGCGCGCCGGTCAGCAGATTGTAATGACGAAATGGGCGGGACTGGCAGGAACTGTCCGCCTGGAAAAAACATACCGGGAAGCCCTTTTGAAGCGCTATCCTGCGCAGCTTCTGGACGACGTAGCACAGCTGGAGCAGCACTTTTCGATTTTACCCGAGGCTGCAGTCGCCGGTAAGTCCGGTGTCGGACTTGCCTGTGCAGTATCGGAAGGCGGTGTATTCCATGCACTCTGGACACTGGCAGAGCAGGCCGGGACCGGACTGGAGGTATCTTTAAAGAAGATTCCCATCCGACAGGAAACAGTAGAAATCTGTAATGAGCTGGACGTCAACCCCTATGAGCTGTCCGGAAACGGCAGTCTGCTGTTTGTGACTGATCAGGGCGAGATGCTGGCAGAGCAGCTGCAGCAGCAGAAAATCCCGGCGGCGGTGATCGGATTTTTGTCGGCGGACAACGATCGCGTGATTGTCAACGGAGAGGAACGAAGATTTTTAGAACCGGCGAATACGGACGCGATTTATCGGATGGAGTAGTAGAACAGTTGCCGGATATCCGGCAGGAACGGAAGAAAAAATGAGAGAAGAATTATTAAAAATTATTGAGAAAAACAGCCGGATCGACTTAAAAGAGCTGGCAGTCATCCTCGGCGTAGAGGAAATTGACGTGGTAAACGAAATGGCAGCGATGGAAGCAGAGGGCATTATCTGCGGCTATCATACACTGATTGATTGGGAAAAAACAAGCATCGAAAAGGTTTCCGCGCTGATTGAGGTTCGCGTAACACCCCAGCGCGGTCAGGGCTTTGACAGCATCGCGGAGCGGATTTACAAATACCCGGAGGTGCATGCAGTGTACCTGATTTCCGGCGGTTTTGATCTGCTCGTAACACTGGAGGGCAAATCCCTGAAAGAAGTTTCTGCGTTCGTTTCGGATAAGCTTTCCACGCTGGACAGTATTTTGAGCACAGCGACCCATTTTATCCTGAAAAAGTATAAGGATCACGGAACGATCCTGACCCGCAAATACGAGGACCAGAGGGAGATGATTACGCCATGAGAAATCCCCTTTCTGATACAATCGTTACGATTAAACCGTCCGGAATTCGGAAATTTTTCGATATTGTCAGCGAAATGGAGGATGCGATTTCCCTGGGTGTCGGCGAGCCGGACTTCGATACTCCCTGGCACATCCGCGACGAGGGCATTTATTCTCTGGAAAAGGGACGTACCTTTTACACTTCCAATGCCGGCTTGAAGCAGCTGCGGGAGGAAATTGCGCATTATTTGAGACGCCGCTATCAGGTGTCCTATGATCCGCTGCATGAAATCATGATTACAGTCGGCGGCTCCGAGGCCATCGATATTGCACTGCGTGCGATGGTAAATCCGGGAGACGAGGTGCTGATTCCACAGCCGTCCTATGTTTCCTATGAGCCGTGCGCCGTGCTTGCAGGTGCGAAGCCGGTCATCATCCCGTTGAAAGCGGAAAACGAGTTCCGCCTGACGGCACAGGAGCTTCTGGATGCAATCACGGAAAAGACGAAAATTCTGATTTTACCCTATCCGAACAATCCGACCGGCGCGATCATGGAACGGGAAGATCTGGAAGCGATCGCAAAGATTGTGGAAGAAAAAGATCTGTTTGTGATATCGGATGAAATTTACAGTGAGCTGACCTATAAAGGCAATCCGGTTTCCATCACACAGATTCCGGGGATGCGGGAGCGGACGGTTCTGATCAACGGATTTTCCAAGGCATATGCAATGACCGGATGGCGTCTGGGCTATGCCTGCGGACCGGAAGTGATTTTAAAACAGATGCTCAAAATCCATCAGTTTGCGATCATGTGTGCTCCTACGACGAGCCAGTATGCGGCGGTAGAGGCGCTGAAAAACGGCGATGACGATGTAGCGGAAATGCGCGAACAGTACAATCAGCGCAGACGCTATCTGCTGCATGCCTTTGCAGAAATGGGGCTGCCCTGCTTCGAGCCTTACGGCGCGTTTTATGTGTTCCCCTGTATCAAGGAATTCGGCATGACCAGCGATGAGTTTGCGACGCGTTTTCTGCAGGAAGAAAAAGTTGCAGTCGTGCCGGGCACGGCGTTTGGGGACAGCGGCGAGGGCTACATCCGTATTTCCTACGCTTATTCCCTGAAAAATCTGAAAGTTGCGATCGGACGGCTGTCGCATTTTGTAAAAAAACTGAAAGCGGAAAAGGAATGATAAAGATATGTTAAACATCGTATTGCATCAGCCGGAAATCCCGGCGAATACGGGAAATATCGGAAGAACCTGCGTCGCGACCGGGACGGTTCTGCATCTGATTGAGCCGCTGGGCTTTTCTTTGAGTGAAAAGCAGTTAAAGCGCGCAGGCATGGATTACTGGAATCTGCTGGATGTGCGCCGCTACATCAATTTTGCGGACTTTCTGGAAAAAAATCCGACGCTTGTAAGCGGCGGGCCGGATGCGCCGAAGCTCTGGATGGCGACGACGAAAGCGCATCAGGTTTACAGCGATGTAAAGATCGGACCGGACGATTATATTATGTTCGGCAAAGAGAGTGCCGGAATCCCGGAGGAAATCCTTGTGGAGTATGAAAAGAGCTGTATCCGCATTCCGATGGGACAGGATATCCGTTCCCTGAACTTGTCCAACTCCGTAGCGATCGTTTTGTATGAAGCGCTGCGCCAGAATCATTTTGCAGGGTTACAGGAAAGCGGAGAGCTGCATCGGCTGCACTGGAAAGCGTAGGGCATTCTACCCTACGCTTCGTTGTCCTGCACGGGCAGGGAGAAGATAAACTCGCTCCCGACGCCCTCGGTGCTGATGACATTGATATTTTCGTTGTGCGCCTGGATAATTTCTTTTGTAATGGAAAGTCCCAGCCCGGTTCCCTTTTTGTCTTTGCCACGGGAAAGGTCGGTCTTGTAGAAACGGTCGAAGATCAGCCGCAGGCTGTCCTTCGGGATTCCGATACCACTGTCCTTGACGGAGACAAAAACCTTTCCATGCTTTTCGTTTGTCTCGATGCGAATCGCAGAGTCAGGGTGGGAAAATTTAATCGCGTTGTCGAGCAGGTTGTATAAGACCTGCTCGATTTTGCTTTTGTCGGCGAGAACGGGCATACGGTCGCCGGTTAAAAGCAGCTCGATGCCGATATGCTTCTGCTGGCAGGTTCCTTCGAAGGAAGCGGCAGTAGAGCGAATGACCGAATTTAAATCGAAAACAGATTTTTCCAGGATCATGCCCTTCATATTCAGGTTGTTTAAGGTCAGCAGGCTGTTGGTCAGCTTTGTCAGGCGTTCCGTTTCGTTTAAGACGATGCCGAGATATTTTTCGTGGAGCTCTGGCGGGATCGTTCCATCCAGCATCGCCTCCAGATACCCTTTGATTGAAGTCAGCGGAGAGCGGAAGTCGTGAGAAACGTTGGCGATGAATTTTTTCTGGTTATCCTCGGCGCGTGCGATCTCACTTGCCATGAGAGACAGGGAGGCAGCCAGATAACCGATCTCATCCTCACTGTCTACCTGAAATTCATAATGCAGATTGCCTGCCGCGTACTGCTCGGTGGCTGCCGTGATCTTGCGCAGCGGCAGATAGACCATTTCTGTAAAGAAAATCAGAATGATCAGCGACAGGAGGAAAAAAATCACGAGCATAATATAGGAAATATTCAGCAGGCTTTCGCTGGAAGCCCGAATATCTGCCATGGGGATATGGATGACAACATAGCCCTGTACTTTAAAATTGGAAGTGATGGGCGCAAATACACTGAGCATTTCCTGCTGGAAGCAGCCGAAAAAGTCACCAACCGTATAAAAGGAACCGGCGGTGATGGTCGAGTCAAAATTTTCCACCCGAGACTCATGCTCCACATCCAGCGGTGTTTCCGTTGTCATGATGATACGTCCGGATGGATTAATGATCCAGATTTGGGAGGACAGATAGGTGCTGAGCGCATCCAGCTGTTTTTTGACCTCCTCGAGGGAAACATTGCTGCTGTATAAGTCGGAAGCGTAGGTATTTGCGATTAGAGTAGCTTCTTTATAAAGGGAGTCCGCCTTTTCCCGTTTCAGATGCTCCAGTGTCATACTGGAAACGAAGGTTGCTACGACTAAAAATCCGAAAAATCCGAAGATCAGGTAGCCGAGTACAAATTTCAGATACAGGGTTTTGCGCATGTCATCTTACCTCGAACTTGTAGCCGATTCCCCAGATCGTGGCGATTTTCCAGTTCGCGTGATCCTTGATCTTTTCGCGCAGACGCTTGATGTGTACGTCTACCGTGCGGGTGTCGCCAATGTATTCATAGCCCCAGATCTGATCCAGAAGCTGTTCTCTGGAAAAAACGTGGTTGGGCGAAGCTGCCAGAAAATAGAGAAGCTCCAGCTCCTTTGGCGGCATATCGACATTTTTTCCCATATACATAACGGAATAATTGGTTTTATTGATGGTCAGATCGGGATATTCGACACATTCCACAGCAGGCTTTGTTGGAACGGCAGCAGCTGGCTTGTAGCGGCGCAGCACCGCTTTGACTCTTGCGACAAGCTCCTTGGAGTCGAAGGGCTTTTCCATGTAATCATCCGCACCAAGTTCCAGGCCGAGCACCTTGTCAAAAATTTCGCCTTTGGCGGACAGCATGATGATGGGAACAGAGGAACTGCTGCGGACTTCACGGCAGACCTGATAGCCGTCGATGCCGGGAAGCATCAGATCGAGCAGAATCAGGTTCGGCGCGAAGGTATCCACAGCGCGGAGGGCGGATTCCCCGTCCTCCACGATCATCGTATCAAAGCATTCCTTGGTCAGGTACAGCGAAATGAGTTCGGCGATATTGGCATCGTCGTCAACAATCAGAATTTTCTGTTTATTTACCATAATGAACCTCGTTATTTGTTTTTGCAAAGGCGGCAGATGATTGCCGTCCTGCGGATTATTTTTTAAATTCTACAATCGTTACGCCGGCATCGCCTTCGCCGTATTCGCCCTGTCGGAAGGATTTGACATATTTGATGCGCTTTAAATGCTGCTGGATGGCCTTGCGCAGGGCACCGGTCCCCTTGCCATGTACGACGCGGACGTTTTCCAGATGTGCCAGATAAGCGTCGTCCAGATATTTATCGAGGGCGGCGAGGGCTTCGTCTACCGTTTTGCCCAGCAGATTGATTTCAGGGGAAACGGAGAAGGACTTGGACATCCGGAGCTTGCCGGTATTTGTTTTGGACATCGTAGGCGTGGTAATCGTCGCTTCCTCGATGCGGACAAGGTCTTTTATGTTCGTGGAGGTGCGCATGATGCCGCACTGCACGAAGAGGTTGCCCTTTGCATCCGGCAGGCTGCTGACCGTACCCTTGAGCCCCATGGACACAATGCGCACGGCATCGCCTTTTTTGAGCTGCTCGGGCTTTAACGCCGGAGCTTTGGGCTTGTCCTTTGCAGCGACGGAAAGCTTGCTGTTTTTGTCGTCGATGTTGCTGCGCAGCTTCTGACGCGCCTGTTCCAGATCCTTCATGGAAGCGCCGGGACCGGCTTTCTGGAAAATACGGATCGTTTCGTCTGCGGTGTCCTTTGCTTCCCGCAGAATATCCCGCGCTTTTTCATTCGCTTCGCGCAGGATACGGTCCCGCGTCTGGTCGATTTTGTCGTTTTTCTCCTGCAGCTTATGCCGGAGGGCTTCGATTTCTTTTTTGTAATCTTCGATTTCGCGGCGTTCTTTTTCAATTGTAACGCGACTCTTTTCCAGATCGGAAATAACGTCTTCAAAGCTGACGTCCTGTTCGTCGATCTGCTCTTTGGCGGCTTCGATGATTTCGTCAGAAAGACCGAGCTTTTTGGAAATTGCAAAGGCGTTACTTTTTCCGGGAATGCCGATCAGCAGCCGGTAGGTAGGGCGCAACGTTTCCACATCGAATTCACAGCAGGCGTTTTCAACAAATTTCGTAGAAAGGGCGTAGATTTTCAGCTCGCTGTAATGTGTGGTCGCCATTGTACGGATGCCGCGGTCATGCAGATAGTTCAAAATCGCAATCGCCAGTGCCGCACCCTCAGTCGGGTCGGTTCCGGCACCCAGCTCGTCGAACAGGCACAGGGAATCTGCGTCTGCCTTTGCCAGGATGGAGACGATGGAGGTCATGTGGGAGGAAAAGGTACTCAAGCTCTGCTCAATGCTCTGTTCGTCGCCGATATCTGCGAAAACCTCTGTAAAAACGGACAGCTGCGAGCGGTCCAGGGCAGGAATGTGCAGACCTGCCTGCCCCATCAGCGTGAACAGTCCGACGGTTTTTAAACATACGGTTTTACCGCCGGTGTTGGGACCGGTGATGACGAGAAGGTCGAAATTTTTGCCAAGCTCGACGTCGATCGGAACGACTTTTTTGCGGTCAAGCAACGGATGTCGTCCCTGACGGATACGAACGATATGCTCATCGTTGAAAAGCGGACGGGAAGCATTTTGATCCATGGCAAGGGAAGCCTTTGCAAAGATGAAATCGAGCTGTGTCATAATCCGCTGGTTTTCTGCGATCTCAAGGGTGTGTGCACCTGCCTCGGCGCTCAAATTCGCCAGAATAACGGCGATTTCCTTTTGCTCCTCGATTTCCAGCTCACGCAGCTGATTGTTTAAGCTGACAACGGCTGCGGGCTCGATGAAAAAGGTGGAGCCGGTGGAGGACTGGTCGTGCACCATGCCGGGCACCTGACTTTTATATTCCGCCTTGACGGGGATACAGTAGCGCCCGTCGCGGGTGGTAATCACGGCATCCTGCAGATAGCTTCTGGCGGAACCGTTTACCATACTGTTTAACTGGTTGTGAATCTTTTCCCCGGTTAATACCATGCTCCGCCGGATTTTTTTGAGGGCAGGGCTGGCGTCGTCCGCGATTTCGTCCACATCGATGATGCAGCGGCGAATTTCTTTGGAAAGGGGTGCGAGGGGCTCGAGACAGTGAAAATATTCTGTCAGGGAATCCTGCTGTTCTTCGTCCTTGTCGGAGCGCCCGAAGTTTTTGACACGGGCGGTGTTTTCCAAAAGACCGGCGATGCGCAGCAGCTCTTCAGAGGAGAGGGTGCTGCCGATTTCCAGGGAGCGCAGGCACATGCCGAGGGGCTTATTGCTGCCGAAATTCAGGCTGCCCTTCTGGAAAATCCGGGTCAGGGCATCTGCAGTTTCGGTCTGAGCCTGTTGGATCTGCGCAAGATCGGTCATGGGCACGAGATCCCGGCAAAGCTGTCGTCCGGGATCCGAGGTTGCTTTTTGCTCCAGCATATGAATGACTTTATCATATTCCAGTACGCGTAACACTTTCGCGTTCATAGTAATTCCTTTCGTTTTTCAAAACACAGTGCCAAAAGGCACCTATATTCGTTCCATAAAATGCTGCACAGCAGAATCATTACACAGGATTGATGCTGCTGTCTTGTGGTACAGGCGGCTACCTCTATCATACCATATAGAGAGAGAAACCGGGGAAAAATTTTGCGCCCGGAAAAAGTCTTTCCGGCACTTGTGTGCAGACGGGCAGATGAGGTATACTGAAAAGAACCCAAACGGGCAGAAAGGAACCGATACTTATGGAGGATAACAGACCGAATCAGGATCTGACGAATCAGGATATCGAGTTTATCAAGGAAAAGGTAAAAGAGCGACCGCTGAACCGCCGAAAACTATTCAAAAAAACGTTGCTGACGGCGAGCATGGCAGCAATTTTCGGGCTGATTGCCTGTGTGACCTTCCTTGTGCTGGAACCGGTATTTTCCAATCTGCTGTACCCGGAGGAGGAGCCGCAGCAGGTGGAGCTGAAGGAAGAAAATATCGAGGATGAGATGCGTCCGGAGGATATGATTCTGGAAGAAGAGACGGAAACGGAGACAACGACAGAGCTGCAGACCGTTGTGGAAAAGGTTGCGCTGGAAATCGGGGATTATCAGAAGCTGTACCGGAATATGTATACGGTGGCGAAGACATTTGCAGATCATTCGATGGTAACCGTGACCGGTGTGGTGTCGGATGTGGACTGGTTTGATAACACGTATGAAAACCAGGGACAGACGGCAGGGCTGATCGTTGCGGACAACGGTAAGGAGCTGCTGATTCTTGTGGACGATGCAGCCATCAGTCAGGCGGAGGAACTGGAGGTTTCCTTTTACAGCGGACGGAGTGTGTCCGCTTCGCTGAAGGGAAAGGATAAGGAAACGGGACTCGCCATTTTGAGTGTGGCGCTGGAGGATATTCCGGAGGATATCCGGAAAAATGTCGGATCGGCGACGATGGGAAGCTCCGGCAGTAGTGTACAGGCTGTGCCGGTGATTGCAATCGGACGTCCGCAGGGTGCGGAAACGATAATTTTCGGAATGGTAACTTCTGTGGATTATTATCAAAATCTTACGGATCATAATGTCCGCCTGTTAAAGACAGATATGACGGGGTTGCAGGGAACCGGAGGCGTTTTAATCAATCTTTCCGGAAAGGTACTCGGCATCGTGCACGTCGGGGAAGCGGAGAGTTCCGATGTGCTCAGCGCATATGGTATTTCCGATCTGCTGACGACGGTTGGCAAGCTGTCGAATGGTCAGAAAATCGCCCATATGGGCATTACCGGGACGGATGTACCGGATGAAATCCATCTGGAAAAGCATGTGCCAGTCGGTGCATATGTGACGGGAATTATAATGGATTCTCCCGCGATGAAAGCGGGAATCCAGAGCGGTGACGTAATTGTTGGCATGAAAGGAGAAGAGATCACTTCGTTTGCAGACTATCATGCGGCGCTTCTTTCCTGTGAGCCGGACACGACGGTGACAGTCACTGTGATGCGGCAGGGACAGGAAGAATATCAGGAAATGGAGATTGAGGTGCTTTTGCAGGAGTAAGGCGTAGAGGATAGCGAAAGGCTTTTGATGCAGCACTGCCGTTTTCGGTTTTGCGCAGCATTGTCAACAGAATAGAGATTTTTGGAAAAGAGGAAAAGAAAATGAAATTTATTAAGGATTATAAAGAAGGCGACAGAGTATTCGATATTTATCTGTGCAAGCATAAACAGTCTGCTGTGACGAAGAATGGTAAGCCGTATGAAACCGTCATCCTGCAGGATAAGACCGGCACGGTAGACGGCAAAATCTGGGATCCCAACAGTGCGGGCATCGATGATTTCGACAGCCTGGATTATATTGAGGTCTATGGCGATGTGACCTGTTTTCAGGGCGCAAACCAGATCAATATCAAACGAATCCGTTTGTGCCGCGAGGGCGAATACGAGCCTGCCAACTATCTTCCGGTCAGCAAAAAGGACATTTCCGTGATGTATCAGGAGCTGCTTTCCTATATCAACAGCATGGAAAACGAATGGCTCAAAAAGCTGATGGAGGCGTTCTTTGTAAAAGACGAGGCGTTTCTTACAAACTTCAAAAAATCTTCTGCAGCAAAAAGCGTACATCATGGATTTGTAGGCGGTCTGCTGGAGCACACCCTTGGCGTTGTGAAGCTGTGCGATTATTTTGCAAAATCCTATCCGATGTTAAAAAGGGATCTGCTTTTGGCTGCCGCGATGTGTCACGATATCGGCAAGACAAAAGAAATTTCTCTTTTCCCGCAGAACGATTACACGGATGATGGACAGCTGCTTGGCCATATCGTAATCGGAACGGAGATGGTTAGTGACAAAATCCGGATGATCCCGGGCTTTCCGACTGTGCTTGCTTCGGAATTGAAACACTGCATTTTGGCGCACCACGGAGAATATGAATACGGTTCTCCCAAAAAGCCTGCGCTCATGGAAGCGATGGCACTGAACCTGGCGGATAATGCAGATGCGAAGCTGGAAACCTTTACGGAGATTCTGGAGGGAACTTCTGAAACCGGATGGCTGGGTTACAACCGGTTCTTTGAATCCAATCTGCGCATGACGCGGATGGACTGAGACGGCTTGGCCGAAGGAATGGACGCAGTGCAGCTGCGCAGGTTTTGCATAGCCGGACGTAGAAAGTACGACCGGCGCGCATTCTACGCAGCTGCAGCGGTAAAAATACAGCGCGGCTGCCGAAGCATGGAGGATGACGTGAATATACAGAAAAATCAGATTTTTACAGTGAAAATTACAGATATGGGAACTGACGGAGAGGGCATCGGACATCTGGAGGATTCCGGTGCCCTTTCGGGCAATGGTTATACGTTGTTTGTCAAGGACGCGGTTCTGGGCGATACGGTGCGTGCAAAAGTCGTAAAACCGAAAAAGGGATATGCCTTTGCGCGTCTGGAAGAAGTGCTGGAACCGTCGCCCGACCGCGTGGAGCCGGTCTGTGCGTATGCGAGACAGTGTGGCGGCTGTCAGCTGCAGGCGGTTTCCTATGAAAAGCAGCTCGCCTTTAAGGACCGCAAGGTCAAAAACAACCTGATCCGGATCGGCGGCTTTGCCCCGGATTTTGTAGAGGAAATTATGGAAGCGCCGGTCGGGATGGAGCATCCGTTCCATTATCGCAACAAGGCGCAGTTTCCGGTCGGAATGGACAAAAATGGTCGTTTGATTGCGGGCTTTTATGCCGGACGGACACACACGATTATTGAAAACAGGGACTGTGCGCTCGGCGTTGCGGAAAACAAAATCGTTTTGGATATTGTGCTGGATTTTTGTACGGAAAAGAAAATTCCAGCATACGATGAAACGACAGGGAAGGGATTGCTGCGCCATGTCCTGATCCGTAAAGGCTTTTCAACAGGACAGATTATGGTCTGCCTGATTCTCAACGGCAGTTCGTTTGCGGCAGAGCAGGAGCTTGCGGACAGGCTGTTTGAAAAGGTGCCCGGAATGACCAGCTTTTCGGTCAATTCCAATACAGAGCGGACCAATGTGATTATGGGCAGGAAAACCCGGACGATCCGCGGGAAAGACCGCATTGAGGACACGATCGGCGGACTTGTTTTCACAATTTCGCCCCAGTCCTTTTATCAGGTCAATCCGGTTCAGACGGAAAATATTTACAGTCAGGCGCTTTCTTATGCAGGACTGACCGGAAATGAGACAGTCTGGGATCTTTACTGTGGAATCGGCACGATTTCCCTGTTCCTGGCGCGCCAGGCGAAGCAGGTCTACGGCGTGGAAATCGTCCCGCAGGCAATCGATGATGCGCGCCAGAATGCAGTGCGCAACGGCATCGACAATGCGAAATTTTATGTCGGAAAAGCGGAGGAAGTGCTGCCGCACTTATACGAAACAGAAGGAATTTTTGCGGACGTTATCGTTGTTGATCCTCCGCGCAAGGGCTGTGACGAAGAGTGCCTCAATACCATTTTAAAAATGCGCCCGAAACGCCTGGTTTACGTCAGCTGCGATTCCGCAACGCTCGCCCGCGACTTAAAATATCTCTGCAGCCAGGGCTATGAGTTAAAATGCGGCAGGGCGTTTGACAACTTCCCGATGGGGGGACATGTGGAGACAGTGATAATGATGACGTATTGTGGTGATAAGGGGAAATAGGGTTGTATAACCACAAGATATTGTGGTTTAAAACTGAAAAATGAGCAAAAATCGAGGCGGAAATGGACGGTTTTCGACCTCGATTTTTTGAGCTTTTGACAGATGACATCGGAGAAAGGAAGGGAGAAAATAGATGACAATGGAGTAACTTGTGAATTTATAAGCAAATTATTTAGTGGGGGGAGATAGAAGGGAAAGTAAAAAGAAGTCAACAAGAGTTAAGTACTGAGCGCATTGGTGTTATTTGGGGGAATAAAGTATTATTGATTTTTTCATCATAAGAAAGCCGTAGTTTCTCTTTTATGAGAGCTGCGGCTTTTTTTCGTAAAAAACACAGGATAGCAGAAAGGAGTACATCATGTTAAAAGTATGTTTTCAAGCCATAACTACAGGTCAGAAGATATGGTCCAGATTCCCTGCGCCAAGGCAGACGATAAGGGAAATGTCAGGGCAGCTGGGAATGAATGCAGCGAAAATTGTAGAAGTAGAATCAGACGGCAGCGTATTTGCCCCATATCTGATCGGGAAAGAAGTACCACCAGAAAAAGGATATAAAGAAGTCGATTTTTTGGAGCGGCGCATGGAGTGCCTGACCAGAAAAGAACAGCAGGTCTTTCAGGAGGCACTGGAGATGGAACATCCTGAGACGCTGGAAGAAATGGTAAACCTGTCCTGTAACCTGGATAAATTTGAATTATTGGAAGATGGAAAGGTTATCAGGACGGGAGAAGTGCTGGATACAGTGTATGATTCGGAGCCGTTACCGGATGTAGGATATGAAAAGGATTCGGTATTTTGGCTGCGGCTGGATTCTCCATTTTATAAAAGGGACTATGGCAGATGGTATCCCCTGTCCCTTCCTGCGGATGAGGAAAAGCTGGAGAGGGTCGCGGAAGTGCTGGGGGTGTCTGATATAGAAGAAGGAAGGATTTGTTTTTATGGAAGCCGGTATCAGGGGATAGAAGAGGTCCTTCCGTTGTCCTATGGAATCAGGGGGATGAATGCATTTGCGGGGTGTTTAAAACAGGAGAAGTTCCTGTGCTCGAAAGAAGGGATGGAAAAATTGTTTTCTGCTTTGGAAGCAGAACGTCCGGAAAATATGCAGGAAGTGGTGGAAATTGCCATGCGGCTGGAACAGTATGAGTTCCTCCCGGAAAAAATTGTGACAGCGGAGGATTATGGAGAATATCTGCTGGAGGAGGCACAGATTGTTTTGGATGAGAAAATCGCGCCATTTATTGACATAGAAGGCTATGGATTCTCCCAAATGGAAAAGAATGGAATCGTACAAACGGAACATGGCTTGATATTCCGGAAAGATAAGCCAATACAGATGCTGCCGAAGGAATTTGAGGGGATACGACTGTTTAGCCCCTTAACGGCGCTCATGTATGGACAGGAAGGGTATGAATCAGATGAGCCTGAGGAAATCACGCCAACGCAGCTGTGCAGGTATGTCAGTGCGATCAAAAAGCAGCTCATAAAAGAGCAGCTGGATACAGAAGGCGACCGTGGGTTAGCGGAATATATAAGAAACCGGATTCTTAGACAGAAAGTATTCCGGATGTTCCCCGATGTGGAAGTGTGGCAGGGGGAGCTGTGGGGAGTATTGGAGATAGAAAGCTATGGGAAGCTTTCAGATACAGAGCTGAATGCGGTAATAGCTGAATGGAGCGGTCAGGCAAGCGACGGATGGGGAGAGGGATTTGAGCAGCGCCCGATCCGGACAGAAGAGGGGGACTTGTATGTCAGTTTTTGGAATTCGGGCAGCGACTATTTCATTACGACAGAAGAAAAGTTAAAGGATGCATCATTGCGGCATTCAGATGTCGGGAGGGGAGGGATAGGGATGCGGATGGGATGAAGGAAGCAGGGGAGCTTGGAAGAGGAAAAATCAAAAGATAAGGAGAGAAGAAAACAATGGGATTTGATGCAAAGATGGAAGGATATGATCTGGTCGAGGTAGACGGAAGGGTTTGCCTGTTTTCTTATATGAGGCTGGACCGGAATAGTGTGCCGGAAGGGATTTTTTGCTATGAGGTGGAGGACTCGGAGAGGGAGGACTGCAGTTTTGGAAAAATAAAAGAGCGTGTGGAACACAGGCGGATGGGAAGTATCCTTTGCAGGGAAAAGCTGCCAATTGGGGCGGATGGGGAGTATCATCCGGAAAATCCTGTAAAAATGGCAGGAGAATATATTTCGCTGGGAGAATTTCAGGAGATTTCTGAGACAGAATTAAAGCAGTGGCTCGGGAGAAAATAAAATCCGGGCAGGAGTGGATATTGTATGAAAAGAGGAAAGGACAGGGGGAAATATTTTATGGTATCCCTGTTTTTACAGCAGCTTTACAGAGAAATGCTGACGATAGCGGATGAGCACGGGGGAAAACTTCCGAACAGGGTCATGCTGTTTGCTGACGAGATTGGAACGATCCCGAAAGTAGAATCGATGGAGATGATGTTTTCTGCAGGACGTTCCCGCCGGATCAGTATGGTACCGATCATCCAGAGCTTCGCCCAGCTGGAAAAAAAATATGGAAAAGAAGGCTCTAGCATTATCATAGACAACTGTCAGGATATCCTGTTCGGTGGCTTTGCCCCTAATTCGGAAAGCGCGGAAATCCTCTCCAAAGCGCTGGGGAACAGGACAGTCCTGGGCGGGTCTGTTTCGAGAGGAAAGCATGACCCGAGTCAGAGCCTTCAGATGATGGGGCGTCCCCTGATGTCCCCGGATGAATTAAAGACGCTGCCCAAAGGGAACTTCATTCTGGCAAAAACGGGATGCTGCCCGATGAGGACGCAGCTGCCGTTATTTTTAAGGTGGGGGATTCACTTTGAAGAGCCATATGAGATGCCGGAAAAAGCAGCCCGTCCAGTGTTTTATGCAGACAGGTTTGAGCTGGAAGAGGAAATAATGCTTCGGAATGGTTTTTGGGAAGATGAGGAGGAAGAAGATGTAGATGAAGAGTGTGAGGAAGATTCGTTTTGGGAAGAGAGGCGAAAATCCCCGTTACGGACAGACTGAAAGGAGAATGCAGTGGGATATTTTCAAGAAATATATCAGGCGGAGATACTGCACCGGTGTGTGACGGTATATATGTATCTGAAAGACCGGACAGGCAGGAAAGGAACCTGCTGGCCCGCCATCGGAACCATTGCACGCGACTTAGGACTGTCGCGCAGCACGGTAAAGAGGGCGTTGAAGGATCTGGAGGAAAAGGGATATTTGAAGAGAGAAATCCGTCACAGGGAAAATGGGGGGGGGTTACTTCAAACCGCTATACCATTTTGTAAAGAAAAAGGGCACACCTGGGGAAAAGTGTGCCCTGACAGTGGACCGGGGATAGGGGCAGGATGAACCGACAGGAAGGAAACAGGGGAAGAAAGTAATAGGGGCAGAAGGGAAAAATGTCACGAAATGCAATAGTTTTGACAGGAAAGAAGAAACTGGTCAATTAAAGAGTAAAATACATAATAGTCTTAGGGAAGGAAACAACGAAATTTTAAACAAAAATAGGAGAAGGTTAGTAATACTAGATTTTGATAGGAGGAAAAAATGAAAGTAAATGTTTTACTACTTAATTCAATTATTATTTCACTAATATCAGGATGTACATTTTTTCCTGATGTTGAAGTAGATGATATTTCCCACATAGAAAGCGAAATATATAATCCAGCTTATACAGAATGTATGGATGATGATATGACAAAAACTCAAATTTTTAACAATAAAAATAATTTTTTGGTAAGAGAAACTACAGACGGTTTTTTCTTATGTGGACCAATAGATGATAAATTAGGAATCTATTATAAAGACAATAATGCGGATATTTGGAAATTGTGTTGTGAGGGAACTTGTATTTTAGGACCAATTTTTGATAATTATTTATATTTTTTGTCAGCTGATTTTGAAAATAATAAAATATTAATGGAACGGATTGATGTTGAGTCATTGAAAAAAGAGGTGCTATGTAC
>ERZ773146.966-NODE-966-length-21330-cov-46.370905_pt1 | contig 21330 bp, 18 predicted proteins | sample MGYA00580847_ERZ773146 | MGnify/ENA primary metagenome ERZ773146 (study PRJEB29015, sample SAMEA2737830) | human gut metagenome | biome: human gut; feature: human-associated habitat; material: faeces | place: China | collected 2012 ...
TGAAATTGTTCAGGCCTTTCTTTTACATTATTAAAGTGATAATTAGATTTTATTATTAAAGTTGACTGTTTAATAGATTAGGATTGAGGATATGGAAATGAATTATAGTGAAGCAAGAGAGTATTTGAAGAATGTGAATAAGTTGGGAAGTATTCTGGGACTTAATACCATAAAAGAATTACTTAAGAGATTGGGCAATCCACAAAATGAACTTAAAGTAGTTCACATTGCAGGAACTAATGGAAAAGGTTCCATCATGACTTTTGTTCAGAATATTTTAATGGAATCAGGATATAAGGTTGGAAGATATTGTTCACCTGCAGTTTTTAATGAGCGTGAGATTATAAGAATAAATGACGAATACATATCAGAGGAACAATCTGCTGATTTGCTTACAAGAATAAAAGAAAAATGTGACAGTATGTATAGTGAAGGTTTGCCACATCCTACATCCTTTGAAATAGAAACAGCAGAGGCGTTAATGTTTTTTAAAGAGCAGAACTGTGATATAGCCTTAATTGAATGTGGAATGGGCGGAGAAACTGATGCCACTAATGTATTTGAAAAAGTTCTTTGCAGTGTTATTGCCACAATTAGTCTTGACCATACCCAGTTTTTAGGCAGTACTATTGAAGAAATAACAAAAGTTAAATCAGGAATAATTAAAGAGAACTGTCCGGTTGTAATGTCTAAACAGATAGTGGAGGCTGAGAGTGTAATAAAGAAGGTTTGCAAGCAGAATAATTCAAAACTTATAATTCCTACTGAGCAGGATTCTGAAAATGTGGAAATAGATGGTTTAACAACAAAGGTTACATACAAAGCATCTAATAATAAAGAATATATTCTTAACCTTCAGGCTCTTGGCACATATCAGATTAAAAATGCAAAAACAGCAGTTGAGGTAGCATTAGTGCTTGATAAAGCATTAACAGAAAAGACCAATATATGCGATGAGTCAGATAAGAATAATGGCACTGGTATGAAAAACAATATTAATAATAGTGGAAATACAATTGAGAAAAATATAAAAAAATAGGGGAAAGCAGGAGATACAAAGTATGTATGCTTTTCCCTATTTTAATTGTATAAGTATAAGAATTACTTGACACGTATGAGATCAGATCTTATATAGCCGGTATATTTTCTGGAGCCTCTGGTGTATGTGACCTTATACCAGATATATCTTCCAGACTTTGCATAGCCGGAGATCTTGACTTTTGAACCCCTTGCAAGCGTTCTGACTACTCTGCTGTTTGTTCCGGCTTTTGCACGGAGGTTTACGCTGCTGTCAGTGATTGTTCCGGTAAGAGATGTATTCTTGACCGGTGCATTTGACATTGCTCCGTAGTATATCTTGCCGTTGTACTTCATGTAAGCAAGAACACGGTAACCGTAGCCTCTTCTGAGGTTAGGAACAAAACAGAAATTTGTCTTGTTGGATGTTATCTTCTTAACTCTTGTGTATTTGTTTGCCTTCTGATCATACTTGTATACGATGTAGCCGTCAGCGTATGACAGCTTTGACCACTGGAGGAATCTCTGCGATCCAAGTGGTGTGTATTTGAAGGATAATGTAAAGGTTGCCGGGAGAGTGCAGGAGCTGAAATCCTTGCGGTCACTGAAGCCTGTGAATCCATTCCGCTCTGTGTATGCTCTCACTCCAAATTTGTATTCTGTTCCGGCTTTAAGTCCTGTAAATGTGTATGTTCTGTTGCTGCTTCCGCTGATACGTGCCACCTGCTCAAATGACTTGCTGGACGTATTATATTTGTATACCGTGTAGCCCGTGGCATCAGAAATCTGTGTCCATCTTATGGTCACGGATTTGGCTGTCCTTGATGCGGTTGCGATCTGGGAAGGAACAGCAGGTCCGGTAAATCCGCTCACTGCGCTGGCTGTCTCTGTGTAGTGGTATGTTCCATTTTTCTTGTAATATGCACATACCGTGTAGCTGTACTCGGTTGAATGAGGAAGTCCCTTGTGTGTGTATGTGTCAGTAGACTTGGAAGAGATCTTTGCAAGCCTTGTCCAAGTAGCATTGGATGGCTCCCATACATATACGATATATCCGTCAACATTTTCCTGCTTATTCCACTTCAGTGTAAGTGAGCTTGTGTAGGCTGAAGTGATCTTGAGCCCTGTAACCTCGCCTGGGTCGGTGGTTATGGTCTTGGCATCTGACAGAACGTGCCAGATGGTGTTGGTATCAGTTGTTGTGTATGCGCGTACCTTGTAGTTATATTTTGTGCCAGGATTGAGCTGGCTGTCGGTAACGTCGCAGTCGTCAGGAGAATTGGTCGTGGCAATCGTCTCGTAGCTGCCTGATGAACCGTTGCTTCTGTATACTCTGTATCCTGTTGCTGCAGGGATAGGTGACCATGAAAGTTTTACAGATGTAGGCGCTGTAACTGCAGCCGCAAAGTTCTCTATGGTATCAGCTATTGTAATACCGGTACACTCTGCTGAGTAGGTTCCGTAGATGGCTCCTGAGCTCAATTTGTAATATCCGCGTACCTTGTATGTATACTTTTTACCGTCCTGAAGATTCTTATCTGTAAACGTAGTCGTTCCGGCACCCTTGGCAGTTCCCACGGAGACGTATTTATCTTCGGAGCTGTCGTAACGTACTATCTGGTAAGCATAGACCTCAGGAATTTTCGTCCATGTCAGTGTGATAGTGGAGTCTGTGCACGCTGACTGTGTCAGAGATGAAGGCGCGGCAGGAGATTTGACATATCTGAAATTCATATCAGTTGCATTGCTGATTCCTGACACCTTGCCGACGTCGCTGTACTGCCAGTATGAGTGTTTCACTGTGAGAGTGTCCGTGTCGTTGTACTGGGCATTCCATATAGGATATGACTGTGCGATCGAAGATGCGTTCATGTCGTCTGTGATGACAGTCTTGCTGGCGTAGATCATGCCTACGTAGCCCTTTGATTCAACTGCCGCACAGAATGCTTTTATGACATTTGTAGCTGCGCTCTTGGAAAGGTGGGCGTTGTACAGACGACCGCTCAGACCTCCATCTTCCCATGCGTATTCATAATCCATGACAACGGGATAAGTTATGTTGTAGCCTGAGATCAGGTCGGTAGTGTATTTAGCTTCTGTCTTGGCCTCCGATGTGCTGATGGCCTGTGAGTAGAAGTACACACCCACGTCAACACCTGCATTCAGTGCATTTTTGATATTATCCTTGTATGTAGAATCGATGAAATATTTTCCTGAACCGTAGTAGCGTCCGCCCACACGTATGAATGCATAGGATATTCCTGCGGCTTTAACCTTTTTCCAGTTGATGCTGTCGCCGTTCCACTCGGATACGTCTATGCCCTTGATGACTTTGTAGCCATCGAACATGGAAGAGTGGGTATATCCGGCACTCAGCGTAGCTATATCGCCGGTGGCGTTGTAATCGGATTGACGCTGGAGCTGTTTGATGGTTTCGGGATCGTTATTATACAACTCGTATATGTGATCGATCTCTGTACCGTCCAGCTCTGTGTAGTCGAAGTTTCCATCGTCTACTACCTGCTGTACATCCTCCCTCGTCGATGTAACGCTTATGTCGGACATGTCTGCGGCATAGGCTGTTTCGGGCACGTTGCCGGCAAATGCGAATACACTTATACCCAGAGCAGCGCCCAGAATTATCCTGGTAAATTTTCTGATAATCATGAATTCCTCCCGTTTTGTAAAAAGTTTTTAGCACAGTTTACATAATATAATGTACGCTATGAAAAGTCAATAAAACTACGCCGATTTGTTACGAATATATTACAAAATGCTTATTAAAATCCAGCTAAAACATAAAGCCTGAATGAAAAACAAGAAAAAAGTCGGTAAAGGTTGATGTTTTTCATATTAAATACATAAAGTCTATGTTATAATTAGCAGGCATATGAAATTTGGAGGACAATAACTGTTGGATGATAAAAAAAGAGTTGGATTTTTAGGCGCGCTGAAGAACATGTTCGTAGGTGTCGCAAAACCGGAAGCTTATTACAGAAATGGACGATTTGGACGGATGTCATCGGCGATGCTGATAACATTTATCATGAGCACACTGACTTATCTGGTGATATTCTTTATTCCATATAACCAGTTGTTTGGCGGCGGAAGGTTTGCGGACAGGATAGACCGGAATATGGAGGATTTTTCACTGACCGGAGATGGTTTTTACTACGATGGGACATTCGATTGGTCGGATGATGAGAACATGTCCTACATAAAGATCGACACATCGAAGACGAAAGTGGATGAAGCTGTTGCAAGAGACCTTGCTGCAGACGGCGGGTATCGTACCGTATTCATCATATCAGCGGATGAGATACTCACATATAACTCAGGAAGAACACAGATCATAAGATGTAAGGATATATATGAATCCCTGAATGAGACATATGGATTCAAGGCTGTTACAAAGCAGGATGTGATCGATCTCATAAATAAGCTCGACACACCAGTGCTTGTGCTTGCATGGGTATTTCAGATAATTGTTGGATTTGTGCTCACGTTGTTCTGGTCACTGCTCATAACGGTAGCGGGACTGATAGCGGCATCCATGAAGAAGATAGAGGTATCATTTGGCACTATTTACAAATCTGCCATATATATAAGGTTATTATGGTATTTCCTCATGATGGTCATTGCAACATACATATGGCCGGCGAAGAGAACGATGGGGATGCTGGCGCTTTTCATATCTGTGATATACATATTTGCCGCTGTATCGCAGTATCATAAGAATACCCCGGATGACGATCCACAGGAAGGTCCGGCACAGGTAGAACAGAATGATCTGGCGCAGGAATTTGCCCAGTATGAGCAAAGGTAAATAATTATAGAACACATTCAAATACAATATATAAAACAGTAGGAGGAGTATTCATATGAATTTGAGAAAGACAAAGATAATTTGTACATTGGGACCGGCGACGGACGATGATGAGGTGCTCAGAAAGCTCATGATCGAGGGTATGGATGTTGCCAGATTCAATTTTTCTCATGGTGATCATGCCCAGCACAGGAAGAACAAGGACAGAGTGGAGAAGCTTCGTGAGGAGCTTGGACTTCCGGTTGCAACACTGCTTGATACTAAGGGCCCGGAGATAAGGGTTGGGGACTTCAAGGAGGGCAAGGTTGAACTCGTAGAAGGACAGACATTTACACTGACGACAGAGGATGTGGTGGGCGACCAGGCAAAGGTATCCATTACATACAAGAATCTTGTGAACGATGTCAAGCCGGGAGATACCATACTCATCGATGACGGCCTTATAAATATGAAGATAGAGAAGGTTACTGATAAAGATATCGTGTGCCGCGTGGAGAATGGCGGACCTGTATCAAACCACAAGGGTGTAAATGTTCCAAGAGTTAACCTCACCATGCCATACATAAGCGATGTAGACAGGGCGGATATAATCTTTGGTATTGAGAATGATTTCGATTTCATCGCTGCATCATTTGTAAGATCAGCCGACGATATACTTGAGATCAGGAAGATCCTTGACGAGTATGAGTGTGACAATATCAATATCATCGCCAAGATTGAGAATATGCAGGGCGTTGACAATATAGACGACATAATCAGAGTGTCCGATGGAATCATGGTCGCAAGAGGAGATATGGGTGTTGAGATACCTCTTGAGGATGTGCCTATCATCCAGAAGATGATCATCAAGAAGGTATACAATGCGGACAAGCAGGTCATAACAGCTACACAGATGCTTGACTCCATGATGATACATCCAAGACCTACCAGAGCAGAGGCGACAGATGTTGCAAATGCCATATATGACGGAACAAGTGCAATCATGCTCTCAGGAGAGACCGCAGCGGGCAAGTATCCGGTTGAGGCTCTTCACACCATGAAGACCATCGCAGAGAGAGCAGAGCGAGACATAGATTACAACAAGAGATTCTTCAACAGGGATGCGGTGCAGAATCCTGATATAACGAGTGCTATATCACATGCGACATGTACAACGGCCATAGACCTTGCAGCGGCAGCCATCATCACTGTTACCAAGTCAGGAAAGACAGCGAGAATGCTCTCAAAGTACAGACCAAAATGTCCGATCATCGGATGTACCCCTGTTAAGAAGGTTGCCAGACAGATCAATCTTTCATGGGGAGTTCAGCCTCTTCTTATAGGTGAGGAGAACAACACTGACGATCTCTTCGAGCATGCTGTTGATGCGGCAAAGAAGCACGGCTATGTTAAGGACGGTGAGGTGACTGTAATCACCGCCGGAGTCCCACTTGGCGTGACCGGCACGACAAACCTGATAAAGGTACACGTTGTAGGACATATCCTTGTAAAGGGCTTCTCTATAAATGAGAGATCTGCAACCGCACCGCTCTGTGTATGCGAGTCAGAGGATGAGCTCATCAAGAACTATAAGGATGGAGACATAATCGTCATAAATGAGACCAGCAACAGGATCATTGATCAGCTCAAGACTGCATCTGCGATCGTGTGTGAGAAGAACGGGGGCAATTCACATGCTGCCATAGTCGGACTCAGCCGTGACATACCTGTTATCCTGGGTGCACAGAACGCGACTAAGATCCTTAAGTCGGGCTCTATAGTTACTGTAAATGGCGAGGATGGAGTTGTAATTTCAAACTAGTACATGTAACAAATATGTAACAAAAAATAAATACAAACGTATAAAACAACGCCTCCTGTGTTGACAAATGTAATCATTATTGCTATACTACAATAGATTTGTAACAAAGATGTAATAATTGTTGCGTTAAGATCAGCACAGGAGGTTTTTTATAATGTCTAAAGCAAAGTCATTTAAGAAGACTATAGTTGTTGCTGCAGCGGCAGGAATGATGATCACCACTTCCATAGGAACGGTGAGCGCGGGACAGATATACAGCGATTCAACTGTAGGTATTTCATCTGCATTTGACAGATATGCTAACACCCTTGCGGGCAATGATAAAAACGCAGGCGATGCTGCAAAGGCGGCAACGTCCACAGATGCACAGAAGACTACAGCATCCGCAGGAAAGAATGCTGCGGAGACCAAGAAGGACAAGACAAGCGAAGAGAACAAGGTGAAATATCCTGATTTCAAGGATAAGTGTCTTGTTGCCACCGAGGATTATGTGAATATAAGATCGGGAGCCGGAACTGATTCAGATGTAGTTGGTATCATAGGGAACAATGGAATAGCAACCATAGAGAAGAAGGGCAAGGAGTGGACCAAGGTCACATCAGGTGACTGTACAGGATACATAAGGAATGACCTGCTTCTTTTTGGAGATGATGCGGGAGCCTATGCCGAGGCGAACTGTCCGAAGCAGGTAACTGTCAATACAGAGACACTCAACGTAAGAACAGAGGCTGATGTGAACTCCGACTGTATAACACAGGTTGGATCAGGCCAGAGCTTTGATGTCATATCACGGGATGACAAATGGGTGCAGATAGCACTTGACGACGAGACGAATGGTTATGTCAGCACTGAATTTGTAGATGATACATATGCATTTGCAACTGCCAAGTCCATGGAGCAGATCCAGGCAGAGCTTGATGCGAAGGCTGCGGAAGAAAAGGCGGCAGAGGAGCAGGCAAGACAGGAACAGGAGAGCGCAGACGAGGCAGAAGCTGAGGACGCATCAGATGACAGCCAGAGCACAGAGGATGATTCCTACACGCCAGATCAGCCGGATACAGATTCTGCAGATCAGTCATCGGATACATCAGACGACACATCATCTGACAGCAGCGATTCAGACGATTCACAGAACAATGTAGTGGCACCGAGCGGCCAGACAGGAATAGACCTTGCGAACTTTGCAACACAGTTTGTGGGTAATCCATATGTATATGGCGGATCGAGCCTTACGGATGGAGCTGACTGTTCAGGCTTTGTCATGGCTGTATACGCTCAGTTTGGATATTCACTTCCACACTCAGCGGGAGCACAGTCACAGTATGGAACAAGAGTAGACACTTCAAGTCTTGAGCCTGGAGACATACTTTTCTATGGAGACAGCTCTATAGAGCACTGCGCTATATATATCGGAGACGGAATGATAGTACATGCCAGCACAGAGGAGACCGGTATCAAGATATCCTCTGCATTCTACAGAGATCCGCTCTGTGCAGTCAGAATCATAGGACAGTAGACAAGCTGTATATAATAGGGTATAATGAATACATTGAAGCGCACATGGTATACATGTGCGCTTTTTGTGTAAAATGGCGAAAACATGACGGCGAAAACAAATAAAGTTGTCAATATGCACATAAAAATACGTCAAATATATTGAAAAAAAGACTCGTTGTGGTATAATAGTCATATCAATTTGGATTATATCCAAAAAAGAAGGAGTTGGGCATCATGAATTACATAATCAGCGGTAAGAACATTGAAGTTACAGAAGGACTTAGAAATGCAGTACAGGACAAGCTCTCAAAGCTTGAGAAGTACTTTGCAGCTGATACTGGCGCACAGGTCACATTCAGCGTTGAGAAAGATAGACAGAAGATAGAGGTAACGATTCCTATGAAGGGACATATTATCAGAGCCGAGCAGGTGAGCGATGACATGTATGTTTCGATCGATCTCGTTGTAGAGGTTATTGAGAGACAGGTTACCAAGCATCGTAAGAAGCTCATTGACAAGGAGCAGAATGTAGCATACCTGAACGATGCATTTGTCGACGAGGACGTTGAGGATGATGACGATATCAAGATCGTGAGAACTAAGAAGTTCGAAGTAAAACCTATGTATCCAGAGGATGCATGTATCCAGATGGATCTGCTTGGACATAATTTCTATGTATTCAGGAATGCAGAGTCAGATGAGGTCAATGTCGTATACAAGAGAAAGGGCGGCACATACGGAATCATCGAGCCTGAATATTAAGATCAGATATTGGCAAAGGCACAGTTAATATAAGTGCCGATGATAATTGAATATAGTATTTTAAAGGAGACTTTCGGTTATAGAAGGTCTCCTTTTTGCTTGATATAAATGTCATATGATGTTAGAATGTACCCTGAATAACGATAGCTAGGAGGTCAAAAACAACATGGGTTTGTTTGAGAAAATATTTGGAACGCACAGCGAGAAGGAATTGAAAAAGATCAATCCTATAGTTGATGCGATAGAGGCACTCGACGAGAAGATGCAGGCACTTTCAGATGAAGAGCTGAGGGGCAAGACACAAGAGTTTAAGGACAGACTTGCTGCCGGCGAGACGTTAGACGATATATTGGTAGAAGCATTTGCGGTTGTGAGAGAGGCTGCATACCGTGTACTTGGAATGAAGCATTACAGGGTACAGCTCATAGGAGGAATAGTTCTCCATCAGGGAAGAATCGCAGAGATGAGAACGGGAGAAGGAAAGACACTTGTATCAACACTTCCTGCTTATCTGAATGCCCTTGAAGGAAAGGGTGTCCATGTTGTGACTGTCAACGACTACCTGGCAAAGCGAGATGCTGAATGGATGGGGCAGGTGCATGAATTTCTCGGACTTAAGGTAGGAATCATACTCAACAGTTCCACAACAGACGAGAGACGTGAGGCGTATAACTGCGATATTACATATGTTACCAACAACGAGCTCGGTTTCGATTACCTGAGAGATAACATGGTAATCTACAAGGAGAAGCTTGTTCTGAGAGATCTTCACTACTGTGTAATCGATGAGGTGGATTCAGTCCTTATCGATGAGGCACGTACTCCTCTTATCATATCCGGTCAGAGCGGCAAGTCCACAGAGCTCTACAAGATGTGTGATTACCTTGCGAGACAGATGAAGCGAGGTGAGGGTGATGGAGAGATATCCAAGATGGATATGCTCATGAAGACAGAGATAGAGGAGGATGGAGATTTCCTTGTAAATGAGAAGGACAAGTACGTCATGCTCACTGCAAATGGTGTGAAGATGGTAGAGCAGTTCTTCCATATTGACAACCTCTCAGACCCTGAGAACATGGAGATCCAGCACAATATCATCCTGGCACTCCGTGCGCATAACCTCATGTTCAGAGACAGAGATTATGTGGTGAAGGATGATGAGGTACTCATCGTTGATGAGTTTACCGGACGTATCATGCCCGGACGTAGATTCTCAGATGGTCTGCATCAGGCTATAGAGGCAAAGGAGAATGTAAAGGTCAAGAGAGAGAGCAAGACTCTTGCAACGATCACATTCCAGAACTTCTTCAACATGTTTGACAAGAAGGCAGGTATGACAGGTACAGCCCAGACAGAGGAAGAGGAGTTCAGAGAGATCTATGGAATGGACGTTGTTGTCATTCCTACGAACAGACCTATACAGAGAATAGATCAGCCGGATTCTATATTTAAGACTAAGAAAGAAAAGCTCAATGCGATCGTTGAGCAGATTAATATAAGTTACAGAAAGGGACAGCCGGTGCTTGTCGGTACGATCAATATCGACGCATCAGAGGAACTCAGTCATATGCTGTCCAAGAGAAAGATACCTCACAAGGTGCTCAATGCCAAGTTCCACGAGCTTGAGGCTGAGATAGTTGCAGACGCTGGACAGAAGAATGCGGTAACCATCGCGACTAACATGGCAGGACGTGGTACTGATATCAAGCTCGGCGAGGGTGTTGCAGAGCTCGGAGGACTCAGGATCATCGGTACAGAGAGACACGAGAGCAGACGTATCGATAATCAGCTCCGTGGACGTTCAGGACGACAGGGAGATCCGGGAGAGTCAAAGTTCTATCTGTCACTGGAAGATGATCTGATGAGACTTTTCGGATCAGAGAGAGTTATGTCAGTGTACGATACCCTTAAGATACCTGAGGGCGAGGAGATAGAGCATAAGACTATTTCCAACTTCGTAGAGAAGGCACAGAAGAAGATCGAGGGAAACAACTTTGCCATAAGAAAGAATCTTCTTGAGTATGACCGTGTTAACAACGAGCAGAGAGAGATCATTTACAAGGAGCGTAGACGAGTTCTTGACGGCGAGAACATGCACGAGGTTATCCTCAAGATGATAAAGGATGATATAAATGCAGCAGTAGATCAGGTATGCTCATCAGAGACAGCACCTGAGGATTGGAATCAGGTAGAGCTGGATGACATGATAAGGGGCATAGTTCCATTTGCTGAGCCGGTTACACTTACCGAAGAGGAGATCAAAAAGGCAGATATCAGCGAGCTGAAGGACAGACTGTACAATGAAGCTCTTGAGCTCTATGCTGCCAAGGAGGAAGAGATCGGTGATCCTGATCAGATGAGAGAGATCGAGCGAGTTATACTCCTCAAGACTATAGATAGAAAGTGGACAGATCATATCGACGACATGGATAATCTGAGACAGGGAATCGGACTTAGATCACTTGGCCAGAGAGATCCTGTTGTAGAATACAAATTCGCAGGATATGACATGTTCAATGACATGACAGCAGCGATCCGTGAGGATACTGTAAAGCTTCTTCTCAGAATAAAGGTTGAGCAGAAGATTGAGCGTGAAGAGGTGAATAAGGTTACAGGAACCAATAAGGATGACACAGTGTCAAGGGGACCTGTAAAGAAAGCCAAGAAGATAGGCAGAAATGATCTCTGTCCATGCGGAAGCGGTCTGAAGTATAAGAACTGCTGCGGTAAGAACGCATAAATACGTGATACAGGAGAAACCAAGTGATAGAATTGGATGAGTTCAGGGCGACGATGGCCTCCTATAGGGATCCCTTGGGGGAGGTCAAGTCATCCCTTGACATTGAAAACAAGACAGACAGAATAGCAAAGCTTAATTATGAGATGGAACAGCCGGATTTCTGGGATGATATCGACAGATCCCGTGAGGTATCGAAGGAACTGAAGGGACTTCAGGATCTGGTTGACAACTATAAGAAGCTTGAGAATGACTATGTGGATATAGATACACTGATCCTGATGGCGGAGGAGGAGAATGATCCGAGTCTTGTGCCTGAGATAGGGGAGCAGATAGATATATTTACGAAGGAATTTGAGGAGTATAGGATAAATCTTCTCTTCACTGACGAGTTTGATGACTGTAATGCGGTACTCACACTCCATTCAGGAGAGGGCGGAACGGAGTCCTGCGACTGGGCGAGTATGTTGTACAGAATGTATACCAGATGGGCAGAAAAGCACGGCATGAGTGTTGAGGTGCTCGATTTCCTTGAGGGCGATGAGGCTGGTATAAAGTCTGTGACCATCCAGATAAATGGACAGCATGCGTACGGATATCTCAAGTCAGAGAAGGGAGTGCACAGACTGGTCAGAATATCACCATTCAATTCGGCCGGCAAGAGAATGACTTCGTTTGCATCCTGTGATGTCATACCGGATATAGAGCAGGATTTGGAGATAGAGATCAGGGATGAAGATATAAGGATAGATACCTACAGATCGAGCGGCGCAGGTGGCCAGCATATCAATAAGACATCATCGGCCATCAGAATCACACATTATCCTACCGGTATAGTTGTTCAATGCCAGAATGAGAGATCACAGCTCATGAACAAGAATAAGGCTATGCAGATGCTGAAGTCCAAACTTTATCTTTTGAAGAAACAGGAGAATCTGGAGAAGATTTCGGACATCCGCGGAGAGGTAACTGACAATGGTTTTGGAAGTCAGATAAGATCGTATGTGCTCCAGCCGTATACCATGGTCAAGGATAAACGCACATCCTATGAGAATTCAAATGTATCGGCGGTTCTCGATGGAGATCTTGATGGATTTATGACAGCCTATCTCAAATGGGTGAATAAGGTTGAGGTGTAGCAGCACATGAGAGTCATTTGATGATAAGAAATTAGTCTTTGACAATGACGCTTTATACTGATAAAGTAATGACGTACTAAACTTGCATTATTATGCAGAAAAAGGAGATAAGAAGGAGATAAAAACATGGTGAATATAGCAGTATTAGGTTATGGTACAGTGGGTTCAGGAGTTGTGGAAGTGATTAACACCAACCATGATATTGTTAACAAGAGAGCTGGACAGGAGATAAACGTTAAGAGAGTGCTTGATCTCAGGGAGTTTCCTGGGGATCCTGTCGAGAACATTCTCACCCATGATTTTGAAGATATACTTAACGACGATGATATAAGCGTCGTTGTGGAGGTTATGGGAGGTGTTGAGCCTGCATATACATTTGTCAAGAAGTGTCTGCTTGCCGGCAAGAGTGTGGCAACCTCCAACAAGGAGCTTGTGGCCGTTCATGGACCTGAGCTTATAAAGATTGCCAGAGAGGGCGATATCAATTTCTTCTTTGAAGCATCAGCAGGCGGTGGAATTCCTGTTATAAGACCACTTAACACATCCATAACTGCGGATGATGTTACGGAGATCACAGGAATACTCAATGGTACAACGAATTACATCCTAACCAAGATGGATAAAGAGGGGGCTGACTATGCGACAGTGCTGAAGCAGGCACAGGAGCTCGGATATGCGGAGCGCAATCCTGAGGCTGATGTAGAGGGTGGCGATGCGTGTAGAAAGATAGCTATACTTACATCTCTCGTATATGGCAAGAACCTGGATTACAACAGGATACATATGGAGGGAATAACCAGGATAACAACAGATGATTTCAAGTATGCGGATAAGATGGGCTACTCTGTAAAACTTGTCGGAACAACCAGAAAAACAGACGGCAAGCTATATTCATATGTTGCCCCGGTCATGCTTCCACATGACAATCCGCTGGCAAAGATAGATGATGTATACAATGGCATACTTGTACATGGTAATGCACTTGACGACGTAATGTTCTACGGCAAGGGCGCCGGAAAGCTTCCAACAGCGTCTGCGGTTGTATCAGACGTTATTGATGCAGTGAAGAATGCGGGAAGACATGTTCCTATCATATGGGAGGACGAAGAACTTGAGATGGGTACATTTGCGGACTCAGAGAGCAGATTCTTTGTCAGAACAGATGAGAAGGATGAGGCTGCCATCAAGGCGGTATTTGGTGATGTTGAGTATGTCGATTCTGATTTCGATGAAAAGGCATTTGTTACAGCAGTGATCACAGAGGGTGAATTTGAGGCACGTTGCAATAAGATTGGTGTCAAGAGTGCTCTTAGAGTGCTGGATTAGTACAATATTATTCAATGACCTTGCAATCCTAGTGGAATTGCGGTATTTTACAAAAGGCTTATTTCTTTTTACCGGACCGCTCCGGTGAAGAGTTAAATATACAAATTTTCAAATGAGCGATCAGGAGGACAATATGTTAATAGTAAAGAAGTTTGGTGGTACTTCTGTTGGAAATACCGAAAGAATCTTTAACGTGGCCAAAAGATGTATTGAGGACTGGCAGAGGGGGAACGACGTAGTCGTAGTTCTGTCTGCGATGGGTAAATACACAGATGAGCTGATAGATATGGCTAAGCAGGTAAATGAGAATCCACCTAAGAGAGAGATGGATATGCTTTTTACAATAGGTGAACAGATGTCCGTATCGCTTATGGCTATGGCTATGAATGCTCTTAAAGTTCCTGCAATCTCTCTGAATGCATTCCAGGTGGCAATGCATACAACTTCAGTGTATGGCAATGCGCGTCTGAAGAGAATCGATGTTGAGAGAATAAGACATGAGCTGGAGCAGAGAAAGATAGTTATTGTCACAGGATTCCAGGGAATTAACAAGTATGACGATTACACAACTCTTGGTCGTGGTGGTTCAGATACAACGGCTGTTGCACTTGCAGCGGCACTTAACGCTGATGCGTGTGAGATATACACAGATGTGGATGGAGTATATACAGCAGATCCACGTAAGGTAAAGACCGCACGTAAGCTGGATACGATAACATACGATGAGATGCTTGAGCTTGCTACACTTGGAGCAGGCGTTCTGCACAACCGTTCAGTTGAGCTTGCAAAGAAGTTCGGCGTTCAGCTGGTTGTTCGTTCAAGTCTCAATTTTTCAGAGGGTACAATAGTTAAGGAGGATACTGGAATGGAGAAGATGTTAGTTAGTGGAGTTGCAGCGGATGCAGATTCAGCGAGAGTGGCAGTTGTAGGATTAGAGGACACACCGGGTGTTGCATTCAAGCTTTTCAACCTGCTTGCAAAGAATGACATCAATATAGATATGATACTGCAGTCAGTAGGAAGACATGGAACAAAGGATATTACATTCACATGTAGTGATGAGAATGCAGACAAAGCAGAGGAGATCATCAAGAACAACATAGGCAAGTTTGAGAGCATAGATGTCAACAAGAATGTTGCAAAGGTTTCTATCGTTGGTGCAGGAATGCAGTCAAATGCAGGTGTTGCAGCCAAGATGTTCGAGGCTCTCTATGATGAGAATATCAACATCAGAATGATCTCAACATCAGAGATCAGAGTTACAGTTCTCATCGACGAGCAGTATACAGAGCGTGCAATGAACGCGATCCATGACAAGTTCGCACTCGGCGATCGTTAATTCTAACAGAATCATATGAAGTTCTGTTCTGCAGGACCTTACAATATACGCCGGGGGAAACTCCGGCTTATATTATCATAAGGGGGAACCGCCGTTAAGGCGGGGGATTCCTTATGATGAAGCAGACGCCGCGCGGAGCGCCTTTCATGCGTCTGCACCCGTAGATAAGGGGAACATAAAAGAAGTTGAAAGGAGTCAGGGTATGAAGAGAACAGATTACATATCGTGGGATCAGTATTTTATGGGCATTGCGATGATGTCGGCAGAGAGAAGCAAAGACCCGTCAACGCAGGTTGGCGCGTGTATAGTGGACAAGAACAACAGAATTCTGTCCATGGGATATAATGGTATGCCGGCAGGATGCGACGATGACACAATGCCGTGGGGAAAGTCTGGAGCCCCGCTTGACAACAAATATTTCTATGTATGCCACGCGGAGCTGAACTCTATTCTTAATTACAGAGGCGGCAATCTCAAGGATGCGATCATATATTCTACTCTGTTCCCGTGCAATGAATGTGCCAAAGCTATTATTCAGTGCGGTATAAAGGAAGTAGTGTATATGTCAGACAAGTATGCGATGACAGAGAGCACCATAGCCTCCAAGAAAATGTTTGACATGGCTGGTGTTGCATACAGACCATTTGAAGCAAAAGGCAGGAAGATCACGCTCAATCTTTAGAGTTAACAGAATAGTTCCGGAATACCGGAGAGAACACATATGTATGACAGACAGGAGAGAATATGGTCATAGAGAGTAATAGCAAGGAAGAAACCTACAATGCAGGAGTGCAGCTTGGACAGAATGCAGCTCCTGGCCAGGTGTACTGTATATATGGAGATCTGGGAGTTGGCAAGACGATAATATCCCAGGGGGTGGCAGCTGGACTTGGAATCACTGAAGTGGTGAACAGCCCTACTTTCACTATTGTGAAGGAGTATGACGAGGGCAGATTGCCTCTGTATCATTTTGACGTGTACAGGATCGGCGATGTGGACGAGATGGATGAGATAGGCTACAATGAGATGGTGTATGGAGATGGAGTATGTCTTATAGAGTGGGCTAACCTCATTGAGGAGATATTACCTGGCACATACACCAGAATCGATATAGAGAAGGACCTTTCAAAGGGCCTTGATTACAGGCGTATTACGATAGAAGAGAGGCATGATCAGATATGAAGATCTTAGCATTTGACAGCTCAGGACTTGTGGCGAGCGTTGCCATAGTCGAGAACAATAATTTGATAGCTGAATATACAACCAACTACAAGAAGACACATTCCCAGACACTGCTTCCTATGCTGGAAGAGATCGTGAAGATGACAGAGACGGACAAAGAGAGCTTTGATGCGTTGGCTGTTGCTGCAGGACCGGGATCATTTACAGGACTCAGGATAGGCTCAGCGACGGTCAAGGGACTTGCACTTGCATGGAATATACCGGTTATTGCGGTGCCGACACTTGAGGGGCTTGCATACAATGTGTGGGGAACTGACAGACTTATCTGCCCTATCATGGACGCGAGAAGAAAACAGGTGTATACGGGACTTTACAGTTTTAACAGTGATGACAGGTTTGAGACGATAATGGATCAGACTCCTATGGATATTGCCGACCTTATAGACCAGCTCAATGAGAGAGGGGAAAAGGTTATATTTGTGGGAGATGGAATAGATGTGTATGCTGATGTTTTGAAAGAGAAGATGACGGCAGACTATGCGTTTGCTCCGGCACACATGAATAAGCAGAGAGCTGGCTCGGTGGCAGCCGCAGCCCAGGTGAGATATGCAGCCGGACAGTATGAGGAGGGGGATACATTTGCTCCTGAATATCTCAGACAGTCACAGGCAGAGCGGGAGAGAGCTGAAAAGGCAAAACTGGAGAATGATGGACATGAATAGTTGCTTTTTTCATGTACGCCCGAGACTGGCAGATATGAAAGACCTGGCCGGGATAGCTGCACTTGAGATGGCGGTGTTTTCGCATCCGTGGAATGAGGAGATGGTGTCCTCATCTATACAGGGGACATACGATCATGTCAAGATCCTTGAGACTTCTGAAGGAGAAATCGCCGGCTATATCATATATTCGGCGGTGTGTGACAGTGCAGATCTGCTCAGGGTAGCAGTGAATGCCGGATCAAGACGTCGTGGCATCGGCTGTAAGCTGATGGAAGCCATGATCGATGACTGCAAGGACAGGAATGTGCAGAGCATATTTCTGGAAGTCAGGGAATCCAACGCTGCTGCGATAGCTATGTATGAGCAGTTTGGATTTATAAAAATTTCTACAAGAAAAAAATACTACGACTCACCGGTGGAGGATGGTCTGGTTATGCAAAAACAGTTGTAGTAATAGATATATGCAGAATATACAGTGCGTGGAGACCACATTTGCACGGCTGGAAAACATTGTCGGTATATTCTGTGAAGGATCTGGCTTATAATCAGACTCATAACAGGGCTGCATACAGTCGGACAGGAGATAAATATGAGTGAGATCAGATGTAATAGGTGTGGAAGGATAATTGTATTTGGAGATATGCATAACAAGGAGGATTACGTCCTTATTCAGAAGGAGTGGGGATATTTCTCGCGCAAGGATGGCAGAAAATACACACTCAGGATGTGTGAGGACTGTTACGACAGACTTGTAAATGAATGTGTCATACCTCCAAGGATAGATGATGTGACAGAGTATGCATAGAGTATGCATATAGACTCTGCCTTAGAAATGGAGATAGAAGATGATAGACGTATGTCTTTTGGGGACCGGAGGGATGATGCCGCTGCCATACAGGGCACTTACATCTCTCGTGGTCAGATATAACGGACACGAGATGCTGATAGACTGCGGAGAGGGAACCCAGACCTCAATGCGTCAGCAGGGCATGATAGGCTTTAAGCAGATAGATGTGATCTGCTTCACACATTTTCATGCAGATCATATAAGCGGATTGCCGGGGCTGCTGCTCACGATAGGCAATGCCGAGAGAACGGAGCCACTTCTTATGGTTGGCCCAAAGAGACTTGAGAAGGTAGTCAATTCCCTAAGGGTTATAGCGCCTGAGCTTCCGTTTGAGATCAGGTTCCAGGAGCTCTCGGAGGCTGAGGAGAGCTTTATGTGGGAGGATCTCAGGGTGGATGCATTCAGGGTGAATCACAATGTGACATGTTATGGATATTCCCTTTCGCTTCCAAGAACAGGAAAATTCAGCGTGGATAGAGCTAGAGAGAATGAGATTCCAATGAAATACTGGAATGGCTTGCAGAAGGGCAACACATACGAGGAGGATGGACACATATATACTCCTGATATGGTGCTTGGTCCTGACCGCAAGGGCCTGAAGCTCACATACTGCACAGATACCAGACCGACCCCCCTTATAGAGAAGTATGCAGTCGGATCAGATTTGTTCATATGCGAGGGTATGTACGGCGAAAAGGAGAAAGAGATAAAAGCCATAGAGCATAAGCATATGATGATGCAGGAGGCTGCGGCCATAGCGGCAAAGGCAGATGTGGGGGAGATGTGGCTTACACATTACAGTCCGTCGATGGCAAAACCGGCGGTGTTTATGGATGAGATAAGAGAGATATTCCCGAGAACTATTGCAGCAAAGGACAGGACGACAACAACGCTCAAGTTTTCGGAGGAGTAGAATAGATCGACAAAGGTGAGATGAATTATGGAGAAAGATGTAAAGATACTGGCTATAGAATCCTCATGTGATGAGACATCCGCAGCGGTTGTTGTGAATGGAAGAAACGTACTGTCAAATATAATATATTCACAGATAGATATCCATACACTTTATGGAGGCGTTGTGCCGGAGATAGCTTCGCGAAAGCACATAGAGAAGATTACACAGGTCATAAGACAGGCGCTCAAAGAGGCAGAGTGCACACTGGATGACATAGATGCGGTTGCAGTCACATATGGACCGGGGCTTGTTGGTGCTCTTCTCGTTGGTGTGGGAGCAGCCAAGGCCATAGCATTTGCAAAAGATATACCACTTGTTGGTGTGCATCATATAGAAGGTCATATAGCAGCAAATTATATAGAGAACAAGGAGCTTGAGCCTCCGTTCATGTGCCTTGTTGTGTCAGGAGGTCACACACATCTTGTAAAGGTAGTCGATTACGGCAAGTTTGAGATACTGGGAATAACCAGGGATGATGCGGCAGGAGAGGCATTTGACAAGGTAGCAAGGGCTATAGGACTGGGTTACCCGGGAGGACCGAAGATAGATCGTAAGGCGAAGGAGGGCAATCCTGACGCTATAGAATTTCCAAGGGCAAAGGTGGCAGAATCAGCCTATGACTTCAGCTTCAGTGGCCTGAAGTCCGCAGTGCTCAACTATATCAATCAGGCTCATATGAGAGACGAGCAGATCAATGAGGCCGATGTGGCAGCATCGTTCCAGAAAGCAGTAACGGAAGTGCTCACAGAGCATGCGGTTGCTGCGGCAAAGGAATACCATATGGATAAGATAGCCATAGCTGGCGGAGTTGCGTCCAATTCTGCTCTCAGAGCCAGCATGAAGGCGGCCTGTGAGAAGGCTGGGCTTACATTGTATCATCCATCGCCGATACTGTGCACGGACAATGCGGCCATGATAGGTGCAGCGGGATACTATGAATACATAAATGGAACAAGACATGGCTGGGATCTGAATGCCATACCAAACCTCAAGCTGGGTGAGAGATAACCAGCCTGGTCAAGTGTGTGATGGTGTCAGACTACTACTAAGGAGAAGATGAACATGGGCGATGCGGATAATGCTGATTACAAGGAATCAAATATAGAAATCTTTGATACAGTGGATGAAGTAAAGGTCACGGCAATAGTCCTTGCAGCCGGAAAGGGCAGCAGGATGCACAGCGATATACCTAAGCAGTTTATGACGCTGGGGGATTATCCTGTGCTATATTATTCGCTCAAGGCCTTTCAGGACAGCCCGATTGATGACATAATCCTTGTAACAGGTGAGGACTCTGTAGAATATTGCAGAAAAGACATAGTGGACAGGTACAACCTCACCAAAGTCAGCAAGATCGTGACCGGTGGGGCGGAGCGCTATGACTCCGTACACAATGGACTTATTGCGGCGGATGGTGCGAAGTATGTACTTATCCATGACGGTGCGAGACCGTGTATAAACCAGAAAATCATCACAGATTCCATAGATGCGGTAAAGATATATTCTGCATGCACAGTGGGTGTACCTGTGAAGGATACCATCAAGATAGTAGATGAGAATCAGATGGGAGTGGATACTCCTGATAGATCCAGACTGTGGCAGGTTCAGACTCCACAGAGTTTTGACAGGGGACTTCTGCTTACCTGTTATGATAGACTGGCATATGACAAATGTCAGGTTATAACAGATGACACAATGATAGTGGAGCGTTATAGCAACGTCAGAACGAAGGTGATAATGGGGGCGTATGAGAACCTGAAAATCACCACTCCTGAGGATTTAAAAATTGCTTCAAATTTTTTAAAAAAAGATGTTGACACAAAGATGGTAAAGTGATAATATGTACAAGTCGCCGGTTGATGGCGACGAACAAAAACAACTTGGAGAGATATCGAAGCGGTCATAACGAGGCGGTCTTGAAAACCGTTTGTCCGAAAGGGCGCGAGGGTTCGAATCCCTCTCTCTCCGCTGGCTTTCATACATAATGAAAGTTCAAGCGCTTGATACTGGAGAAGTACCCAAGCGGTTGAAGGGGCTCCCCTGGAAAGGGAGTAGGCCGTTAATAGCGGCGCGAGGGTTCAAATCCCTCCTTCTCCGTTAGACATACTTAGTATCAGAGCTATATAAGAACCTTGAAAAATTAACAACATGACAACCCTGAAATTCCAAACAAGAATTTC
>ERZ773146.971-NODE-971-length-21242-cov-12.940954_pt1 | contig 21242 bp, 17 predicted proteins | sample MGYA00580847_ERZ773146 | MGnify/ENA primary metagenome ERZ773146 (study PRJEB29015, sample SAMEA2737830) | human gut metagenome | biome: human gut; feature: human-associated habitat; material: faeces | place: China | collected 2012 ...
TGCGTTCCCTATTTATACTTATTTTCCGATGCAACATGTGGATGTTGCTGATAGTTAAGCTTTTATCTTTTAAACGGTACAACTACCCTTTTTACAAGTGCAGAGAAAATGAACAACAAATGTAATATGTTTATTCTCAGCCTGTTAGCGATGAAGTTGTACCGTTCCTTTTAGCCTATTTTGTAAGATTCTGGAAACAAATGCAATGCATTGTTTCTCAGCCTCTTCCGTTTCTTGTGTTACAGAACGCTTATCTGGTTGCAAAGATACAGATTTATATTGGATTAGAGCAAACTATTATCTTAAAAAATATTATTCCACAGTTGCTTTTTTCGATAATTTTAATCGCACCACTTCATGTATCACAGTCAATGAGTTGCAGACAATGGGCAATGTGAACATGGTTTACATAATCTGAAAGCAGACAAGATACGCAAGCGCATATCGTATTACTTTGGCTTGCAACCAATTGTCTTAGAATCTTGGATAACGTCTTTGACACTGTTACGAAATGCCTACTGCTACCATTCAAGAGTGTAGAACAAAGTAAGCTCCGTCATGCCTGTCTCTCCAAGAAGAAAACCTTTGTAGAGCAAACCAATCACTCACCAAATGACTATGAGAAAGTGGCTTCTGACTCTATTGTTAAAGTACCATTGCAAACTGTACATGAACCAGAGAACATTTGGAATTCCAATGCTGACAACAAACAAGACAGCCTATCAACGAGAGACTTTCTAACAAATACAGAGAAAGAGAAAATAAAAGAATTGGCTTCACAAGTTCCAGACAGCATAAGAAATCGTTTTGCAAATTTAGTGGATAAATGGAACATAGCAATAGATCATAATCCTAAGACGCGATATAGTGCAAGCACATATTCATATGCAAAATTGCCTGAGTTCATTCCTCTCAAATCAATGGAAAAACAAATAGTTCCACTAATTATGGAACGAATGATAAACCCTTGCAATTTTTATTTTCTTGTTCTTTATGAAGCTGTTCTGGAAGGAAATGAAACGAATGACGATTCTAAGTTTAGCGAAAGCGAACAAATCAGAGCTATAAGGTGTGTAAAAAAAATGGCTGGAAAGACAATAATAGGCAAGTTCTTCTATTATAATTGAATCTACATCATTTCTCCTGTGCCGCAGAATATATAAGATGTAACAAATGCAATAACCGTATGCATGAAAGACATATGGTAAGTGATTAAATCGGCAAAAACTGGAAAAATCAATATATTCTGACAGATTCATTTCTTTTTGCATAAATAACTTTAAAAATCATCCTTAATGTAAATGATTAGGGATGATTTTCGGCTTTTTTTTGTATTTTTGCTATTAAATATTGTATTATAACGACAATTGTAAACGAAACGGATATGGTGACACAAAGTGAAGCAGCCCTGGAACAGGGACTGATAAAGACACTTCAAGATATGAGTTATGAATATGTCAAGATTGAAGAAGAAACAAATCTTGACCAGAACTTCAAGACTCAACTCGAAAAGCATAATAAGAAAGAACTTGCCCGTCATGGACGTACAAGTTTTACGGATAGTGAATTTGAAAAGATAAAAATTCACTTAGAGGGCGGTACTCGTTTTGAGAAAGCCAAGAAACTGAGAGACCTGTTTCCATTAGAATTGGAAACAGGCGAACGTGTGTGGGTTGAATTTCTCAATCGCCAGCAGTGGTGTCAGAATGAGTTCCAGGTTTCCAACCAGATTACAGTGGAAGGTAGAAAGAAGTGTCGATATGATGTCACAATACTTATCAATGGTTTGCCTTTGGTTCAAATAGAGCTAAAGAAACGTGGCGTGGAGTTAAAGCAAGCTTACAATCAGATACAGCGCTACCACAAGACTTCGTTTCATGGCTTGTTTGACTACATACAGTTGTTTGTGATTTCAAATGGTGTGAACACTCGTTATTTTGCCAACAATCCTAACAGTGGCTACAAGTTCACTTTCAATTGGACAGATGCTGAGAATGTGCCGTTTAATGATCTCTCCAAGTTTGCATTGTTCTTCTTCGACAAATGTACCTTGGGTAAGATGATAAGTAAGTATATCGTTCTGCATGAGGGAGACAAATGCTTGATGGTATTACGTCCATATCAGTATTATGCCGTAGAGAAAATTCTGGATAGGGTGCAGAACTCTAACAAGAATGGTTATATATGGCATACTACTGGTGCCGGTAAGACATTAACTTCATTCAAAGCGGCTCAACTTGTTTCTGAGATTGATGGTATAGACAAGGTGATGTTTGTCGTTGACCGTCACGACCTTGATACGCAAACACAATCAGAGTATGAGGCTTTTGAACCTGGGGCAGTAGATGGTACAGATAACACCTATGAGCTAATAAAGCGATTGAGTGGAAAGTCAAAGATAATCATTACCACCATCCAAAAGTTAAACTGTGCAGTTACTCGTGATGCTTACAACAAGCATTTGCAAGATGTCAAGAACCAGAAGGTAGTGATGATATTCGATGAATGCCACCGCAGTCATTTTGGTGATTGCCATAAGAATATTGTTGGTTTCTTCAAGAACTTACAGATATTTGGCTTTACTGGTACTCCAATATTCTCAGAGAATGCCAAGGGCGAGCATACCACGGCAGAGGTCTTTGGCGAGTGTCTTCATCGTTATTTGATAAAGGATGCTATTGCTGATGAGAATGTACTCGGTTTCCTTGTGGAGTATTATCAAGGTCAAGGCGATGTTGACTTGATGGAAGAACAGCGAATGAAGGAGATTGCTCAATTCATCCTCAACAACTTCAACAAGTCAACATACGATGGTGATTTCAATGCTTTGTTTGCCGTCCAGTCTGTGCCTATGCTTTTGAAGTACTATGACATCTTCAAGTCATTACATCCTAAGATAAGGATAGGTGCTGTGTTCACATACGCTGCAAACGAAAGCCAAGATGATGATAACACTGGCATGAACAATGGTTTTGTTGATGACACGGTTACGAGTGACAAGCTGCAAACCATCATGGATGATTATAATAATATGTACGGAACTGCTTTTACAACAGACAATTTCAGTGCATATTATGATGACATCAATCTTCGCATGAAGAAGAAACGTGCTGACATGGAACCGTTGGACTTGCTGCTTGTCGTCGGTATGTTCCTTACTGGTTTTGATGCCAAGAAACTAAATACGCTGTATGTTGACAAGAACCTTGAATATCATGGTTTATTGCAGGCTTTCAGTCGTACGAATCGTGTCCTCAATGAGAAAAAGCGATTCGGAAAAGTTGTCTGCTTCCGTAATTTGAAGGACAATGTTGATAGAGCTATCAAGTTGTTCAGCAATACTGACGCTCCTGAGGCACTGGGATTCGTACTTCGTAAACCTTTTGCAGATGTAAAGAAAGATTTGGATGAGTTATGTCAGAACTTTAAAGCGCGTTATCCGGACATGGATTCCATTGACAAACTTCAGAGTGAATACGATAAGCGTAATTTTATCCTCGCTTTCCGTGATATTATTAGAAAACATTCTGAGATTCAGGTGTATGAAGAGTGGAATGCCGATGATTCATCTTTGATAATGACAGAGCAGGAATACAATGATTACCGCTCTAAATATCTTGATATGACGATGGGATTCATACAAGATGATGAGGATGACAAGAACGATGACAAAGGCAAAGAAGATGAAGGTATGGCGCATGAAGACCCAACAGCAGATATCGACGATATTGATTTCTGTCTGGAGTTGTTGCATAGTGATGTTATTAATGTCGCATATATACTGGAATTGATAGAAGACCTCAATCCTGCAAGCGATGATTATCAGGTGAAACGACAGAATATCATCGACACGATGATAAAAGACCCTGCTATGCGCAATAAGGCTAAACTTATCGACCACTTCATCCGTGACAATGTTGATAATGACCAAGCTGGATTTGTAAAGTCGAAAGCTGATGGCAAGATGGATTTGGAAAGTCGTCTGACAACCTATGTTACTCAGGCACGAGCCCATGCGGTTACTTCATTGGCTACGGAAGTGGGAGTAAGTCAAGATGCACTTATTAAGTATGTACAGGAGTATGATTATTTACATCGGGAAAAGCCTGAAATTTTGCAGAAGGCTATCAAGGAGAAAAAGGGACTGCGTTTCTTGCAGCGCATTCATCTTAAAGAGTCATTGATTTTAAAACTGCGTAAAATTATCGAAATATTCAGTTGGGAATAAAAAAGAAAATAAAAAGAAAAAAATATGAGTGAAGAATTACAACAAAAACTGCGTACGCAACTTTGGACAGTAGCCAATACTTTGCGTGGCAATATGTCAGCCAGTGATTTCATGTATTTCACTTTGGGCTTTATCTTTTATAAGTACTTATCTGAAAAGATAGAAATGTGTATTGATGCTGAACTTGAAGAGGATGGAAGTAACTTTAAGGAAGCCTGGGCAAGTAATGAGGATGAACTGAAGGAGGAGTTGAAGAAGTTTTGCATGAATGAACTCGGTTATTTCATCGAGCCAGAATACCTGTATTCTTCTGTAATAGATGCTATCAATCGCAAGGAGAACATCCTTCCACAGCTGGAGCGTTCATTGAAGAAAATAGAGGACAGTACCATTGGACACGATAGTGAAGAGGATTTTGGTGGTTTGTTCTCTGATATAGACCTCGCTTCTCCTAAATTGGGAAAGACCGCAGAGGATAAGAACAATTTGATTAGTGAAGTTTTGATTGCTCTTGATGGTATCGACTTCGGCTTAAACGAGGCTTCTGATATTGATATTCTCGGCGATGCCTATGAGTATATGATAGGTCAGTTTGCCGCAGGAGCTGGCAAAAAGGCAGGAGAATTCTACACCCCACAGGAAGTTAGTCAGATTCTTGCAGATATAGTTACTACAGGCAAAACACGCTTGAAAAATGTATATGACCCAACTTGTGGTTCAGGTTCATTGCTTCTCCGTACTGCTCGCAATGGTAAGGCTGATTTGATTTATGGTCAAGAGAAGAACCCTACGACATTCAACCTTGCCCGAATGAACATGTTGCTTCATGGAGTCAAGTTTAGTGACTTCGACATAGAGAATGGAGATACTCTTGAAGATGATGCTTTCCCTGAGGAACAGTTTGATGCGGTGGTAGCTAATCCGCCATTCTCTGCAGCCTGGAGTGCTGCGGAGAAGTTTAATAATGACGATAGATTTAGCAAGGCTGGAGTCTTGGCTCCAAAGTCTAAGGCTGACTATGCATTCATACTTCATATGATCCATCATCTTAATGAAGGTGGAACGATGGCATGTGTCGCTCCTCATGGTGTACTTTTCCGTGGTGCATCAGAAGGTAAGATTCGCCGTTTCCTCATTGAGAAAAAGAACTATATTGATGCCATCATCGGTTTACCTGCCAACATTTTCTATGGTACAAGTATCCCAACTTGCATCATTGTGGTAAAGAAGTGTCGCAAGGATGATGATAATATACTTTTCATAGATGCCAGCAAGGAGTTTGAAAAGATAAAGACACAAAATAAGCTTCGCCCAGAGCACATTAAGAAGATAGTTGATACCTATCGTGAGCGCAAGGAAATCGAGAAGTATAGTCATTTGGCAACTTTACAAGAGGTTGCCGACAATGACTATAACCTTAACATTCCTCGTTATGTAGATACGTTCGAGGAAGAAGAGCCTATCGACATTCATGCGGTCATGAAGGAAATCAAGGATTTGGAAGCTAAGCGTGCTGACCTCGACAAGCAGATTGATGTATATCTGAAAGAGTTGGGGCTGGTTGAGTAGAATATTAAAAGAATATTGATATGAAGGGCGATGCATTATTGTTAAGTAGAGTTATAGCAGGAGGTAGAGTGCAATTTATCATTCCTGTATATCAGCGTAATTATAGTTGGTTAACCGAGAACTGCAATCAGTTGTTCAACGACTTGGTGGATTTGGTTCATTCTAGCAGACCGACTCATTTCTTTGGTTCTATAGTTACATCTCCAGCAGATGGCTATGGCATCAATCGACTTGTCATTGATGGACAGCAACGCCTTACAACAGTTTCGTTGCTGTTATTGGCAGGCATTCATGCCGTAGAAGATGGTAAACTTGAAGGTGATAAAGGAAGTATAGAAGAGGCGAAAGAGGAATTCTTGATGGCAAAGTTTAGTGGTACAGAAAGAAAAATCAAACTTTTACCCATTGAAAATGATATGGAGGCTTACGATAGAATCTTTGAGCATGATGTAGATAATTATGTGAAAGATTCTAAGATGACCCGTAATTATCAATATTTCTATGAGCGTTTGACCAAAGAACCTCATCAGCTTTCGTTTGATGCATTATTGAATGCTATTGAACGTTTGCAAATTATATCAATAGAATTGGATGGTAATGACCAACCTCAACTTATTTTTGAAAGTCTTAATTCTACAGGCTTGGATTTGACAGGTGCTGATGAGATTAGAAACTATTTGTTGATGTCTCTTACAGCAGAAGAACAGCAATATTACTTCAAAACATATTGGCAAAAGATAGAGATAGCTACGGAGAACGAACCAACAATGTTTCTTCGTGACTACTTAACTATCAAGCAACAACTCCAACGCCCTGTGAGATTGTCTAACTTATATAGTGCATGGAAGAAGTACATGTTAGGGCATGACCGTAAGGAAGAACTTGCAGAGATGCTTGTTTATGCTCAATATTATCAGCAAGTTACTGAGGGTAAACTCAACTCAAAGAAACTGTCAGACAAAATGCGTCATATTTGCAATATAGAGACTGATGTGGCTAATGTGTTCTTTATTCAGTTTTTGAAATATGCTGATGAAAAGCACCTTACAGAAGATGAAATCTTCAAGGCTATAGACTTAGTCGAGAATTATATGGCTCGACGTATTGTATGCAATATGCCAGGAAATGCCTTAACTCAGGTTTTCTGCGCTTTGCATAAAGATGTGCTAAAAAGTATGGAAGAGTATGAAAAAGCAGGAATGGAAAATAGCTTTACTTACTCTGATATTTTGACTTATCATATTATGCGCCGTGATGGAAACTATCAGTTGCCAAGAGATACACAGTTTGTCGAAGCTATAGAGAATCGTGATGCTTATCACATGCTCAAACCTTTCCAAATTTTCCTTTTTGAAAGACTTGAAAACTCTGTGCATGGTGAATATAATGATGTGGCATCCGACATGAAGAGTAAGGATGCAACGATTGAGCACATTATGCCACAAACTTTAAATGCAGAGTGGCGTGAAATGCTTGGTGATAATTTTGAGAAAATTCAAGAAAGATATTTGCATACGTTTGCCAATCTGACATTGACAGGTATAAATAGTGAACTAAGTAATAAGGCTTTTGAAATCAAACGTGATGGTCGAACGGTAGATAACATTGTATATCCTGGTTATAAGGATTCAAAATATCGTTTAACAAGAAGCGTTACAGACTGTCAAAAATGGACGGAAGAAGAATTACAAAAGCGTAGTAAAGAGATATGTGAAGCTTTCTTGCGCTTGTATCCTCTGCCAAAAACAGATTTCAAGCCATTGCCAAAACCTGTTGAAGAAGTATCTTTGGACGAAGAATCATTCTCTCCAACAAATAGAATACTTAGAGGATTCCGTGTGTTTGGACATGAGTATAACGAAACGATATGGAAAGATATGCTTATAAAAATTGTATTATTATTGTCTGAGCGTTATCCTGATATTATCGATTCCCTCTATGATGGAGGTGCATATCTTTGGACTGCTAAACAAGCTGATTTGAACTATTGCACGCAAATAGGTACTGATAAGTATCTTTGGACATCTATGGGTAATAAGGGTAAGATAGCCTGTCTCCGCTACTTGTTCGACAAGTGCGATGTTGCAGAGTCTGAACTCATTTTCATTTTGGAACCATCTAACGAATAAAATATATGGAAGAGAATAATGTACCAGATATGCGTTCTACATTCGATGAAATTCGGAAGGTGGATGATAACGGCAAAGAATATTGGAACTCTCGTGACCTTTGCAATGCCATGGGATATTCAGCATATTGGAAATTCCAAAATGTGATAGATAAAGCCATCAATGTTGCAGGTAGTAAAGGCATGACTATAGATGAGCATTTCAACCATGCGGTTGATATGTTCAAGGTGGGCAATGGTGCGTTTCGTAAGGTAGAAACGTTCCATCTTTCACGAATGGCTTGTATGATAATAGCAGAGAATGCAGATACAAGAAAGCCATTGGTGAAGCAAGCAAGAGAATATTTCTCGCAGTCTGTATCTACGACAGAGATTGTGCAGAACTCGTTGGAATCCAACATCTTACTATATAAGACTGCACAAGGTGAGACTCGCATTGAAGTGATATTCAACAGTGAGACCTTTTGGATGTCACAGAAAAGAATGGCTTCTTTGTTTGGAGTTGATAGGGCAACTATAGCCTATCATATTTCTCAGATTTATGAGTCGGGAGAATTGCAAAGAGAGGCAACTTGTAGAAAAATTCAACAAGTTCAACTTGAAGGTGAGCGTGATGTAGAGCGTGCTCCTTTGTTCTACAATCTTGATGTAATCATAGCTGTGGGGTATCGAGTTAACAGCTATCAAGCAACCCAATTCCGTATATGGGCAACTTCTGTATTGAAGGAATTTGTTATTAAGGGATATGTGTTAGATGATGAGCGTTTGAAACAAGGTAAGCACTTTGGCAAGGATTACTTTGATGATTTGCTGGAACGCATTCGTGAAATTCGCACATCAGAGCGTAGATACTATCAAAAGATAACTGACATTTACGCTGAGTGTAGTGCTGACTATGATGCAAAAGCTGAGAGTACCAAACTCTTTTATAAGATGGTACAGAATATGATGCACTTGGCTGTTACCAATCATACGGCAGCAGAGATTGTTTATGAACGTGCCGATGCAGAAATGCCACATATGGGCTTGACCACATGGAAAAAAGCACCTAATGGCAGAGTGCAAAAGTCTGATACGATTGTCGCCAAGAACTATCTTTCAGAAGATGAACTGTCTCAGCTCAATACAATAACAACAAGTTTTCTTGATCTTGCCGAATCTCGTGCACGGCGTCATATTATCACAACGATGGATGATTGGAAGCAACGCTTACAACAATTCCTTGCAACTATGGATTATGATGCAAAGAGTAGTGCAGGCAAGGTTTCCCAAGAGGAAGCAAGAGATAAGGCTTATTCTGAGTATGAGAAGTTTAAGGTTATTCAAGACCGTTCATATATCTCAGATTTCGACCGATTCAATAATGGCAATGATGATGATACACCATTGCTTCCGTTTGACATTGACCCAAAAGAAGAGTAAATACCAGTAGAGGAAAGTGTAACAAACAATTAAGGATTTAAAATAATTATGGCAACAAATAAAGAACAAAATAAACTGAATGTACCCCATTTGAGATTCCCGGAATTTGAGGGTGAATGGGAGAAGTGTAAGTTGGGGGATATTGCGACTGGTTTTGATTATGGCATGAATGCTCCCGCTAAAGTTTTTGATGGAGTAAATAAATATATACGCATCACAGATATAGATGAAGCATCGTCAACTTATAATGATAGCGATATTGTTTCACCAGATGGAACTTTGACTGATACCTATCTTGTAAATGAACGAGATATACTGTTAGCAAGAACTGGAGCAAGCACAGGCAAATCATATCTATACAAGAAAACAGACGGAAAGTTGTATTTCGCAGGTTTCTTGATTAGAGCAAATGTTCCTGAACACAACCCATACTTTGTATTTTCTCAATTACATACCCATAGATATTGGAAATGGGTGTCAATTATGTCTGCACGTTCAGGGCAACCTGGTATTAATTCGCAAGAATACTCTACTTTTCCAATTTACACAACATCTATACAAGAAGAAAGAAAAATATCTAAATTATTGTCTCTTCTTGATGAGCGCATTGCCACCCAAAGCAAGCTGATTGAGGACTTAAAAAAACTAAAGTCTGCGATTATAGATTATGCGATAAACTCCCTTGATACTGATTTTGCAAAGTTTGGTTCTTTGTATGAAATGGCTGGTGAGGGTGGAACTCCAACAACTTCAAATGCCAGTTTCTACGATAATGGCAAGATACCATTCGTCAAAATTGACGATTTGAAAAAGAAGTATTTGACTGAGAATAAAGACTTTATTACAGAACTCGGTTTGCAAAAATCATCAGCTTGGCTTGTGCCTACACGTTCCATCCTATTTTCCAATGGTGCTACCATTGGAAAAATCACAATAACCACCTATCCAGTTTGTACTAAACAAGGAATATTGGGAATTGTACCAAAGCCAAACATTGATGTAGAGTTTTTATATTATTTCATGTCTTCATCTTACTTCAAAAAAGCTGTTAGCCGTATTGTAACAGAAGGTACGATGAAAACTGCCTATTTGAAAGATATAAACAATATACGTTGCCCAATACCCAAAAAAGAAAAGCAACTGGATATAGCAAAGATGCCATCTGCTCTAAACTTCAAGATTGATTTTGAACAAAGTATATTGAAACTATTCGGTTCGCAAAAACACTATTTGCTTCGTCAGATGTTTATGTAAACATTTGGCAAAGCAAATATTGCTTTTGTTTTTGATAGCATTCTCCCAAAAGGGTAGCTTTCCTTTCTTTCTCTGTAATGGCATTTAGCATTTTGGCTATAGCCTTTTGCTCTTCAATTACAGGAAAACGATGCTTGGTGTTGAAGTAATCTGTTATAGAGACATTCAACAGACCATGATTTCTTGCCCCTTCACCAGCAATATCAGACAAGCCTTTATGCCATTTAGATGATTCGAAGTAGTAGGCAAGATAATCAGAATCAACTATGGTTTCATTTATTTTGAAGCATATATAAAGAGTTGATAGAACACCTTCGTCATAATTGTCTAATCGTTTGACGGCTCCCCAATCATATCCTGCAGAGTAACTTCTGTTATATGCAAATTCTCCTTTATGAAGCAAAAAATATCCTGTAAGATTTTCACTTGCAACGGATTTATTAAAGAAAGACTCTTGATTAACTAAACCATATTGGGCAGCGATAGTTAGCACTAATGAACACTTGGATTCCTTGTTTTTTGTAGCTATGCGAGAACTAAAGTCACTCATATTGTAAGTAGATAATGCTTGTTCAAATCCCTCAATACGCCACATGGGATGTTCTTGGTTTGGAGAACAAAAGACCTTTTCAACAATCGCAGACCTACAAGCCACAAAATCCTTAATCAAGGGAATTGTAGATTGCACAATTCTTCGTAAAGAAAAAAATGCTATTGTTGGTGATGTATGTTCGATTAGTGAGCAGATAAGAGCCGAAGCTAATATAGATGATATTATAACTGTGCGATTACATGGCAATGGTGTGTGCAAAAGCAGTGCAGAAAATCTACAATTAGGTGCTACTCAATATTATCGTAGAAGAGCAGGACAACTTATTTATGGAAAGCAGAACTTTCATAATGGAGCAATTGGTATTGTACCCATAAGTTTGAATAATGGTATTACATCTAAAGACATACCATCTTTTGACATTGATGAAATGAAGTGCAATTCAGTATACCTATTGGCACAACTACAATCACCTCAATATTACAAACCAGCAGAAGCTCTGACAACAGGCACAGGCTCTAAGCGATTAAAAGAAGAGACTTTTCTCAAAATGCCTATAGTCCTTCCAAATAAAAGAGAACAAGACAATATTGCAGTTCTAATCCATCGTGCTTCGATGAATTTAGACCACGCCAAAAGATTATTGGAGTTGCTCTCCATTCAAAAGCAATTCTTGCTCCGCCAAATGTTCATATAAACATCTGGCGAAGCAAATATTGCTTCTGCAAACTTAGGTTTGTTTGAATGTCAATTTCTATTAACAAATTGCTTTCTATTGCAGACAACAACCGAGCATATTGAAGTTGTTCTGTATATGATGGGCAAAACACCTTGGCTTTACCATAGTCTTTGAAGTATATGTGAGGGATTGCCATTCCTGTTTTATAAGGTTCAAAATTGAACACTTTCAGCAAATAGTAAAAGTATTGGAGCGAATAGCCTTCTTTTGCTTGTAAAGTATTCAAAGTTCCTGTTGCAGAGCATTTGCCTGTAACATAAGAAACTGTTCCAACACCAGAACCATCTTTGATAATATAAATGGCTTCACCCTCCGTACTATAATTGTCGAGGTAACCAACAATGCCATTTGCACCATACACAGGATATGTACCTTGCTCACAAACTTCACATTCTTGCAGGGTTGAAGATTTACATTCCAAGCATTCTGCTAAGCGAACATTGGGCTCGTTGTTGCGAACTATCTTCTGTACAATTCCCTTGATTAAGGACTCTAACTTTTCAATCAGCTTGCTTTGGGTGACAATGCGTTCATCTATGAGTCGCAATAAATTTGCAATTTTAGTTTGTTCTTCTTTTGTTGGAATACCGATATAACATTCTGCGAAGTTCTTTGCACTAACAGAATATATCTTAGTTCCTTGCGCAATTCGACGAATCTGATGGTGGAATGCTGTAGAAGAAAAAGCATAGCCTTTGTATCCAACAATGGCTTTGTCGGATTTATCTCTTCCATGAATTGTGTGCAGACCACATACCACCGCTTTGTTCTGCAAATCATAAAACTCTACAGTTTTGGCAACTTCATTAGTATCTTCTGAAGCATCAGCAAAAGCAATATCCCCTTCTTTACAGAATTCAAAGTTCTTCGGCTCATTTCCTTTTTTAATTGAAGGTAAAGTAACTTTAGCCAAATCAACCATAGTAGGTAGTCCGACATGAATTAGTCCGTAATGCAAGTTGAGCATGTTATCTGTTCCATATTCCAGTTGTTCCCAGCTCAAAGAGTTAGTAGAATAGAAATCCAAAAGGTCAGAAACCTTACATTTCTCCCATTCCCCATGAAATTCCGGGAATCTCAAATGGGGTACATTAGGATGCAATTTTCCCTAATCATCTTTCGCCTTATTTATATAAGGGTCTATTCCCTTAAAATAATGACATGGTTAATAATAAAAAGACAATTAAGGAGATTGCAGACATCTGGAAAGAAGACAAACGCCAGTATGTCAAGCAATCAACGATGGCAGTATATTTGTTATCGTTGGAGAACCATTTACTTCCATTTTTTGGAGGTAAGATGGAGGTTACGGAAGAAGAGGTTCAGGCTTTTGCTTTGGACAAGTTGAATCATGGATTGAGCCCAAAAAGTATCAAGGACATGCTCATTGTTTTAAAAATGGTGGTTCGTTTCGGAGAGAAGCAAGGTTGGCTCAATCATGTAGAGTGGAAAGTTAAGTTTCCTGCCAATCAGCCAAAGGCTACATTGCCAATCTTGACAAAGGCGCATCAAAAGAAGCTGATGGACTATCTCAAAGACAATTTCACGTTTTCTAATTTGGGTATACTTGTGTGTCTTTCTACAGGACTTCGTATTGGAGAAGTTTGCGCCCTAAAATGGTCTGACATTAATATGGACACAGGATTACTTCATGTTAATCGCACCATCGAGCGCATTTATATTGTGGATTCTGATAAACCACATACGGAGATTGTGATTAATACTCCTAAGACAAAGAACTCTTTGCGTGAGATTCCTTTGAGTAAAGAACTTGTCAGAATTTTTAAGTCTTTGATGAAGGTGGTGAACAAGGACTACTATGTCCTCACGAACAACACAAAACCGACTGAGCCAAGAACGTATCGCAACTATTTTAACAAGCTATTGAAGCAGTTGGATATTCCGCGATTAAAATTCCATGGGCTACGCCACAGTTTTGCTACTCGCTGTATTGAGAGTCATTGCGATTACAAGACTGTGAGTGTTCTTTTGGGACATGCCGATATTAGTACTACGCTTAACCTTTATGTTCATCCGAATGAAGAGCAGAAGCGAAGTTGCATCGACAAGATGATGCGATATATGAAGTAGCGTTACCGTTAGAACGTTCTAACGTTTGTTCAAATGAATGATATACATATAAACATATATACAATACTTTCTGTCTGTATATCAATACGACAATGAATCAGTACGTCAGTAAGTCACTCAATCATCATATTTGCAAATCAATACTTACCGATAGGTTGATTCAGATACTCGACTTTGGAGAGGTATCTACCGATAGGCAAGTGCTTTCGAGAGTAACTCGAAAGGTTTTGAGTAACTCAAAACATAACTTGCTATCGTCAGATACCTCGATTTTTCAAATCATCTCAGAGCCTGAAACCACGTTGCCTTTTAGGAGTGCGGAAACGTGGTTGAGGCTCGTCAACAATTTCGAGTTTGAAGACATCTATCAACATCCGAATGGCAGGATTCTGTTTGAAGAGGGCTTGAAGTTTTGCTTCTGCAGGCTTGATTTTGAGCAAATAATCAGCAATGTCTAAGCCTTTAGCTTTATCTTCTTCGCAGGCTTGATGCTCTAAAAAGTCGAAAAGCGTTGCACGTATGCCGAGAACTTGCATCATTGGCAGCTTGTCTTGCCAAACTGTTGTCGCTCCCAAATCAGGGAATAAGATCACATCTCTGTTTTTCAGAACAGATAGCGACTTCGTGTTAAAGCAACCATTCTTACCACCACTTGCTATCCATAAGAATTGAGGAAGATAGTAGGAGGCTATCAAGGCTGTCTTCTCACTTTCAACCAATGCTATAGGCTTGGTCTTGTCTTTATTGATAAGATGTTCGCCAAAGAAGCATTGACAGAGATTGAAATCCTTGTGGGGGATAAGCGAGTGTACCCATGAAATATGGTTGTATGGTTCTTTTACTCGCTTACCAGTCTTGGGATAATAGAGCATTACCTTACCAGTTCTCACCTTACCTTGATTGTCAACTTGCCAAAAAACCGTGGCACCAGTCCAGTGTTTGGAAGTTCCGACATGATATTTCTCCATCAAAGAAAGAGTAGCTGTTTCACCGAATTGAGAAGATAGAAACAAGAAAAGGTTGTTTGCCTCATAACATTTCAGAGAACTTCGCATGATGTTCTCGTCTATATAAGAAGTGGGTAATGGCTTTGGCATTTCTCTCTTCTTATATGAAATAGTCTCATCCTTTGTGAATGTCTCATTCTTCTCGGGATTCTTCTCAAAAAAATCCTTGGGAGTGAAGTGATAACCACAACTTTGCTCATGGTTGCAGCGCCCCACGTAAGGAGGAAACTCAATCTTCCCTTCTTTGTCAATGTATCGGGCGAAGCTACGTTTCTTATGACATTCTGGACATGTATGTCGGGTAGCGATGCCTTTGTATGGCTCTAATATGAATCTATGTGTACTCATTTCATTTCTTTTTTATGTGGCGGTTCTGTCGGTTTTGTCGCTTTTGGTATTAAAACCGCCAAAAGCGACAATTCCGACAATACCGTCACGAGTTAATCTTTGAATATTCTCCATGCTTCTCTTTGCGAAATAGAACTCCGATGTTATCATTCAGAAATCTTTCCAATGTCCTTGACTTCATGTCGTTCTCTTTGGCGACATCATGAGCTTGCGCCGTGGTGAATGTTGCAGGAAGATGGTTGACGATTGCTTGTTGTTGAGCTGTAAGCATATTCTCGTTGAGGATATTTTGCACTGATATGGCAGAGTTCTTGAAATACTCTGTCAATCGGATGGCTCGCTCTACACTCAGCAGGTCGATGGCTTCCTTATCACATTCTCCACACGTCCATCGTGCCAATTGAATAATCAGACAGAAACGGATGATGTATATCTCCAGCTTGCAATAGATGCTGACAATGGTATCATTTGTTTCATTGTCGCATTGCTCGGAGAAATGATGCTGCCATTCATAGAGCCTTGCCTTAGCTTCTTCAGTGAATGATAAGACATGAGGCTCGATTTCCTGTTGCTCATTTATTGGACACTCCGTATCAATAAGGTGTTGAATGATGGCTTGCCAGTCTCGCTCTATATTATCGGGCAACTCTCGGTCACTCCATCTCGCTTTCTGCTGAAGGTTAGGCATGACGAACAAAATGCGATCGATGAAGCCGTTGCTGGAGCGTTCGCCTTTCGCCAACTCACTAAGTATCTTCTTTTGGATGGTTCCGATTACTGAGATATAGGGGCGTTTAATGAAGATGGAACTCTTGGAACTTCTTCTGTCTGATATGGTTGTCTTGGCGCTAAAGACTGATAACCAGAACTGTTCCTCTGAACCATTGTTATAGCGGTTGAAGTTCTTGAACCATGCAGATAGCTCGTCTGTCCATAGGCACAAACCCCTCTTGTTCTGCGCATGAATATAGCTCAAGCCTTCTGGTGTGACATCAGAGACCAAGAAACGTTTGCGTACAGGTTCTTGCGGAAATCCATCCTCTCCATTTTCAATGCGTTCCTTGCGAGACATGCACATCTTTTCCTCAAACTTACTGTATTGCTCCTCGAACAACTTGTTTTGCTCATAGTCGTAATCGAGGAATGGCTTCATAGCGAAGCTAAGTGGGTGGCTCTTGTTGGCTCCTGGTCTTCCGATAAGAGCCATGTATAAGATAGGACTTTCAAGCCAACATTGTTTCATCTGTGCCAAGTGCGTGTTGCCGATACCAACAGCCAATGCAGTTAGTATGGCTGCTGATATATAGTCGGTAGGAAAACTGTGGCATTCGTGTACCTCCTTGATGATTCTCTGAATCTTGGCAGGAAAGATGCTTACGGGAAACTGGCTACCTGATAGGCGAGTACTCATATCAATAGCCTTATCCATGATAATCATTGGATTGATGGAAGTTTCCTTATTGTTATTTAAAGCTGTCATTTGGCATAGAGTTAAAAATTATACATTGACTTGGGTTTGCGCTTCATTCCTCCTTGCATGGCTTTTAGCATTTCAGAATGGTTCTGCTCCTTGGTAGCTTTTCGACCATTCTCAATCCATGCAAGCAGCTCATCCTTATAGAAGTATAGCTTCTTACCTTTTTTATAGGATGGCAGAATGCCTTGGTTAACCAATCGATAAATGGTTGGCTTCGACTTCATTATAATAATAGCAGCCTCATCAATCTCAACCAATATATGGTTATTTGCTGATGATGTAGGTTGAAGTGCTGATACCATTTGCTTCAACTCGATAACTTGTTCTGTTAAATAAGAAACCGCTTGTGGTAACTTATCAAAGGTGATACTTTCATTTATCATATCTGTTCATTTTTTATTATTCGGGTACAAAGTAAATGAGTTATGTAATGGGGATAAATATCACTGAGATATAACCTCTGAATAACCGCTCAATGCTTATCAGCAACAATAATTTGTCTTGATTCCGCCTTGAACATCTAAGCTTGGTAGTAATTCAATGATGCAGGTACCTTCCATTCTTAACTTCCTTATAATAGTGGATATTTCCACATCAACCAGCGCATCAGCAAAAACTTGTTTTATAAAGGTTGCTGTATCAATGCCTTTCTTCTTGAAGAGATTTCCTATATTCCAAGCATAATGCATTAAGTCTATAGTACGAATAGCCTTGTCAACAATCAATGAATGATGTCTCATGTGTGTAGAGGCACAACACTGGAAAATAGCGATGTTGTCACAAAGTTGGTTCAGATGCTCCTCTTTCATGTAGGCAGCAAAAGTTCTTCTGGTATAATCGATAGCTGAGTTTAGCAAGACCTTTTCCTTTTTGGCTTTGTCTTTCAATGCTTCCTGTCTCAACTGTTCATAGTTTGTAATACAAGAAGAGGCTTCGTCTGCATAGACGAAAGTTACATCTTCCAGGTTTAGCTCTTCTCCCTCGTCATATGTATTTGTTTCATTGATGGCAATAGAAGACAGACGCTTTCTTTCTGTATTGTTTACTGTATTACAAAAGATATGCTTAAACCATGGGGCAAGCAATCGTACGATACTATCTAATGCATGGAGATAAACAACCATCAGTATGGTGGTTGAGATAACGAACGTCAAGTTGCAGCTAAAGGTGTCTACACCATATTGCATAGCTTCGTTGCGAACAAGTGCACCAATGATAGACATTGCACACAAAACCAATAAATGCTGTGTCAAAAATTCTTTTTTAAACTGTTTCATATTGCGTATTATTAATCATTTGTGGCGCAAAAATAGGAAAAACTGCAGAAACAGACACGTGAGTCACGCGTGACTCACGTAAAACTTTTAGGAGCCTTTAACTAAAAAGCCCGATATTAAACATTTTTTCAATATCGGGCACCATGAAATGAATGCAATGGATTTATTTAAGAGAAATCTTATTTGCTGTCTCTCTTTTCTTTGCGTTCACGAGGTCGGCATATATCTGTGTTGTGCTTACATTCTTATGGGTAAGCATTTTTGAAACCGTGTAAATGTCTGTGCCTAAGGCGATTTGGATTGTTGCATACGAGTGCCGGAAGCAATGCACAATTTAAGCAAAAGCAACGGAAAGTGAAGATGAGAGAAATGAACTGCAAGTGGTTGAGAATGAGCAATATTTCATAATTCTGCCAATTGGCTGCAAAGCAAATCCGAGCAGGATATTGAGTTATTTCAGTTACCAAACCGTTAGCGGTCAGTTACCGAAACCAACACTGCTAACGAGGTGAAAAACAAATAGTTTGTCACCGGTGTTTGTTGCACTGTTCTGCACAACTTTCAATGACGGAGAATGCTTACTGATTGATTATTTTTGCAAACTAAAAAAGTAAGCAGATGAAAGTTGAAAAATTCAAGGTGCTGCTCTACCTCAAAAAGAGCGGATTGGACAAGAACGGTAAGGCTCCCATCATGGGACGCATCACCCTCAACCGAACAATGGCGCAGTTCGGTTGCAAGTTGTCATGTACGCCAAAGTTATGGAATCCACGTGAGAGCAGACTTGACGGCAAGAGCAAGGAGGCTGTGGAAGTGAACGCCAAGATTGACAAGCTGTTGCTGGCAATAAACTCAGCCTACGAGTCACTTGTGGAGCGCAAGACGGATTTTGACGCAAAGGCGATAAAGGATCTGTTTCAATGCAGTGCAGACACTCAGATGACCTTGTTGAAGCAGCTTGACGCCATCATTGCGGACATTGAGTCAAGAATCGGCATCGACTACAAGAAAGGCACGCTTCCAAACTACCAGTACACTCGCCTGACATTGGGATTGTTCGTCAAGAAGCGTTATGGAACTGACGATGTGGCATTCGGTGAGCTTGACGAGCAGTTTATCCGTGAGTACATGGACTTTTGCTTGGACGAGAGAGGTCTTGCACTTGATACAGTCCGCCACTATCTCGCCATATTGAAGAAGACCTGCCGAATAGCTTTCAAGGCAGGACACTCCGAGCGTTATCATTTCATGCACTTCAAGCTACCTCAAAAGAAAGAGAATCCACCAAAGGCATTGACACGTGAGGACTTTCTGAAAATTCGTGACCTCGAAATACCAGAGCGAAGAAAATCGTTGGCTTTGACCCGTGACCTTTTTCTTTTCGCCTGCTATACAGGCACGGCTTATGCCGATACGGTTTCCATCACGGAAGAAAACCTCTTTCGTGATGAGGAGGGCAGCCTTTGGCTGAAATACCATAGAAAGAAGAACAAAATACTTGCACGTGTGAAGTTACTGCCAGAGGCGCTTGCCATGTTGGAGAAATACAAAGACCCGACAAGACCTACTCTTTTACCACCACAGGAATTTCGAGTGCTGAGAGGTAACATGAAAAGTCTCCGAGTACTATCTGGCATAAGTATGGATTTGGTCTATCATGTTGGACGGCACAGTTTCGCATCGCTCGTTACGCTCGAAGAAGGTGTTCCGATAGAGACTATCAGCAAAATGCTTGGTCACAACAACATTCAGACCACGCAAATCTATGCACGTGTCACCCCGAAAAAGCTATTTGAGGATATGGACAAGTTCATCGAAGCCAACAAGGACTTCAAGTTTGTCCTGTAATATTATCACAAAATAAGAAAGGAACATAACAATGAGAAGTACATACAAGCAGTTTTATTATATCAACCGTGGCAGAGTAAAGGCAGACGGAACCACATCTATATTTTGCCGTATCACGATTGACGGCAAAGTGTCAGCCATAGCAACAGGTCTTTACTGTGCTCCCGAAGAATGGGACACGAAAAAAGGTGAAGCCAAGAATGCAAGAGTGAACGGACAACTGCAAGCGTTCAGACTAAGAATTGACGAAGCCTACGAGCAGGCAACAAAGGAAAAGGGCATCGTTACCGCCGAGATTCTGAAGAATGTTATTGTTGATGCAAATACTATCCCGATGACATTGCTTGCCACTGGCGAGGAGGAGCGTGAACGCCTTAGGCTGCGCTCTATCCGTATTAACTCAACATCTTCTTATCGCCAATCTAAGACATCGCAGCTCAACTTGCGAGAGTTCATCGGGTTACGAGGAATGAATGACATTGCATTTGAAGATCTGACTGAGGAATTTGGCAAATCTTATAAGTTGTTCTTGATTGGCAAAGGGTATAGTGCATCCAATACGAACCATAATCTCTGTTGGCTGCAACGCTTGGTTTATATCGCTGTTGACAGAGGTCTGCTGAAATTCAATCCATTGGAAGATGTCGGATATGAAAAGAAAGGCTCACCAAAGCGTAGACATATATCCAGAAATGACTTGCTGCTCATTATGGAGACTCCTATGGAAGATAAGGCTTTGGAGTTGGCACGCAGAATGTTTGTTTTCTCCAGCCTTACAGGTTTGGCTTATGTCGATTTACGTAACCTGTATCCACACCATATCGGGATGACGGCAGACGGCAAAAAATACATCCGTGAGAAAAGAGCAAAGACCAACAACGAAGCGTTCATTCCCTTGCATCCGATAGCTGAACAAATAATGTCGCTATACAATACAGCGGATGATAGCAAACCTGTTTTCCCTCTTTCTTCACGTGATTCCATGTGGTTTGAATTTCATTCACTCGGTGTGGCTTTGGGTATCAATGAGAACCTTACCGCACATGTTGCAAGACATACATTCGGAGTAAACATGGTTACTTCTGGCATATCAATGGAAAGCGTTGCCAAGATGATGGGGCATTCCAATCTGCGAAGCACCCAAATCTATGCCGTTATCACCGATAACAAGATTTCCATAGACATGGACAAACTGATGCAACGCAGAAAAACAAAAGAAACTGACCAGAATAAAAATAAGGAGGACGGGAAATGAACAGAGGAGTTATAACTATCAGCGAGAGCGGAACGGTATCCATGCCGAC
>ERZ773146.982-NODE-982-length-21104-cov-36.845598_pt1 | contig 21104 bp, 28 predicted proteins | sample MGYA00580847_ERZ773146 | MGnify/ENA primary metagenome ERZ773146 (study PRJEB29015, sample SAMEA2737830) | human gut metagenome | biome: human gut; feature: human-associated habitat; material: faeces | place: China | collected 2012 ...
GAAAAGGTACAGTAGGTGCTGTTCAGCCAAAGTTACCATTGAAAAATGTACAAGATATTTCAGTTTTTTATCCACCGATGGAAGAACAAGAAAGGATAGTTGCAATTCTAAGTGCTATTGATGAAAAGATAGAAACAAATGAAGCGGTAAACAATAATTTAGAGCAGCAAGCTCAGGCAATATTTGCAAATGAGTTTTTATCTCTTGATACGCTACCCGAAGGTTGGAAACAAGCCAGTTTGATAGACATTGCAGACTATCTAAATGGTCTTGCTATGCAAAAATATCGTCCAACCGCTGACGAAAGTGGCATTCCGGTTCTTAAAATCAAGGAACTTCGTCAAGGGTGTTGTGATGATAATAGCGAGTTATGCTCTCCAAGTATTAAATCCGATTATATCATTCACGATGGCGATGTTATTTTTTCTTGGTCGGGTAGCTTATTGGTTGACCTTTGGTGTGGCGGTATCTGCGGTTTGAATCAACATTTATTCAAGGTTACATCAAGCAAATATGATAAATGGTTTTATTATGCTTGGACAAAGCACCACCTTGACCGCTTTGTAGCTGTTGCTGCCGACAAAGCCACGACAATGGGTCATATTAAACGAGATGAACTTGCAAAAGCAGAAGTTCTTATTCCAAACGAGTCTGACTATAACCGCATAGGTGCTTTGCTTCAGCCTATCTATGAAATGATTATATCAAATCGAATAGAGAATAAAAAACTTGCCGCAACAAGAGATACTCTGCTTCCTAAACTGATGAACGGTGAAATTGATATGTCGGAGGTAGATTATGAATAAGAAAGACCTCTCAATATCATTTAATGCACCACTTAACCCACAAGATACCGAACAACAGACATATGGTTGCAGAGCCAACAATCCGGATATATGCGGAAATAACGGCTTACCAAACATCTGTGCTTTTTCTTCTGCGGATTGTATATGCAAAAAGCCGTCAAGAGCTTGGAAAAAGCAATATAACAAACTCAAGGATTAAGCCGCTAAATTATTGTTTGGCAATAGAAAGAAGGGATAATAGTGGGTATGCGTCCTCGATATGATGAAAATGGCAAGATAATTGGCGCTCACAATATGATTTTTGATGACATATCAGACCAATATAAAATGCAACGAGTCTTGATAGATAAAGATATTCAAGAAATATCATACACAGCATTTATGAAACAACTCAGAAATGCAAAGGTTGCAGAAGAATTTGAGGATAATAACTATTATTCAAGAGAAGTTATTTCGCACTTGGCGATAGATTACTTATATTCAGCACTCTATCTTCAAAAAGGAATTGCCGAAAAAAGAGGTAAAAATGTTTTGTCATTATATATGATTCCCTGTGCGTATTTGTGCAAACACTCTGTGGAATTAAAGATTAAGGAATGCCTTTTGGAGAAATACGGCGAGGTTGAGAATACACATAGTCTCGCAAAATTATGGAACAGACTTGACGAGAAGTCGGTGTTTCACTACGAAGAACTCAATTCCTTTATTCAAGAGTTAGAAACTATTGATAAAAATGAAATGGCATTAAGATATGGAGTATCAGTTAAATTAGAACCACTACAAGAAGATTTTATATTTGATATAGATGCTCTTTTGAATAACACTAAATTTTTCTTTAATGTTGTTGATGAATTTATCATTTGCAAGTATAGATATAAACAAAAGGAGAAATAAAAATGCCGGGATTATATACCGAAGCCGATTATGAAAATTCAGTAATCGAGCTATTCAGAAATGATTTGGGATACGAGTACGCATACGGTCCCGATATTGAAAGAGACTTTTACAGTCCGCTATATGAGGAAGTTCTGCTTGACTCTTTGTACCGTTTGAACAGAGGGTTACCCGATGATGCCATTCAGGACGCATTATTCAAACTAAAGAATTTTGAAAACGGCGAACTTGTGCAGAAAAACGCCGTGTTTATGGACTATCTGCAAAACGGTATCCCGGTAAGATATTTTGTTGACGGTGAGGAGCGTTCTTCTATCGTCTATCTTGTTGACTATAAAAATCCCGACAATAACTCCTTTATCGTTGCTAACCAATGGACTTTTATTGAGAACAGCAATAAACGCCCTGATGTAATTCTCTTTTTGAACGGCTTGCCGGTTGTATTGGTTGAGCTTAAATCTCCGTCCCGTGAAGAAACGGACGCTTCCGAAGCGTACAGGCAGCTCCGTAACTATATGAAAGAAATTCCGTCTATGTTCATTTACAACGCAATTTGCGTAATGAGCGACCAGTTGACCTCAAAAGCGGGTACGATCACCTCCGGTGAAGACCGCTTTATGGAGTGGAAAACAAAAGATGGTGATTATGAAAACACGCAGTATGCACAATTTGATACTTTCTTTGAGGGTATGTTCCAAAAGGCACGACTGCTTGATATAATAAAAAACTTTATTTGCTTTTCTAACGAGGGTATCAATTCGTTTAAGATACTTGCAGGGTATCATCAATACTTTGCGGTCAGAAAAGCAATTGAATCCACAAAGCACGCTACCGTTACCGACGGTAAGGGCGGCGTATTTTGGCACACCCAAGGCAGCGGAAAGTCGCTGTCTATGGTGTTCTATGCTCATTTGTTGCAAGAAGCGTTAGACAGCCCGACGATTGTTGTTATCACAGACAGAAACGACCTTGACGACCAGCTTTACGGTCAGTTTGCAAAGTGCAAAGACTTTTTAAGGCAAGAGCCAATGCACGCCGAGAGCAGAGAAAACTTGAAATCTCTCCTTGCCGGCAGACAGGCAAACGGTATTATTTTTACCACTATGCAAAAGTTTGAGGAGTCGCACGAAGCGTTATCCGAACGCCACAACATTGTGGTTATGGCAGACGAAGCGCACCGTGGACAATACGGACTGACCGAAACCGTGGACGCTAAAACTGGTAAGGTTAAAATCGGTACAGCTCGTGTTATCCGCAACACCTTGCCTAACGCTACATATATCGGTTTTACAGGCACTCCTATTTCTTCAAAAGACCGTAGTACCCGTGAGGTATTCGGTGACTACATCGACATTTACGATATGACACAGGCTGTCGAGGACGGAGCAACCCGCCCGGTTTATTACGAAAGCCGTGTAATTAAACTCAATCTTGACGAAGCAACGCTGCGGCTGATTGATACCGAGTATGACATTATGTCCGCCAACGCAGACGAAGAAGTTATCGAAAAGAGCAAGCGTGAACTCGGTCAGATGGAAGCAATCCTCGGCAATGATAACACTATCAATTCGCTTGTAAGCGATATACTCGACCACTACGAGAACAACAGAGAAAATCTGCTGACAGGTAAAGCAATGATTGTTGCTTACTCTCGTCCTATCGCTATGAAAATTTACAAGCGTATTTTAGAGCTGCGCCCTGCTTGGACGGAAAAGGTAGCGGTTGTAATGACTTCCGGCAACAACGACCCGGAAGAATGGCGTGAGATAATCGGTAATAAGCACCACAAGGACGAACTTGCAAAGAAATTCAAGGACAACAACAGTCCGCTTAAAATCGCAATCGTTGTAGATATGTGGCTCACAGGCTTTGATGTGCCGTCCCTTGCCACTATGTATGTTTACAAGCCAATGTCGGGACACAATCTTATGCAGGCTATTGCCCGTGTAAACCGTGTATTCCGTGACAAAGAGGGCGGTCTTGTTGTTGACTATGTGGGTATTGCAACAGCACTTAAAAAAGCTATGAACGATTACACCGCCCGTGATAAAAAGAATTACGGCGATACCGATGTTGCAAAGGTTGCATTCCCGAAATTCCAAGAAAAGCTGTCCGTATGCCGTGATAAGTTCCACGGATTTGACTATTCCAAGTTCCAAACCGGCACAGACCTTGAAAGGTCTAAGACTATTAGCGGTGCTGTCAACTTCATTATGGGCAGAGAAAAAATCGACGATAAGGACTCGTTTGTAAAAGAAGCGCTTATGCTTCATCAGGCATTGTCCCTCTGCTCATCTATGGTTGATGAGGACGACCGTATCGAAGCAGCGTTCTTTGAGTCTGTGCGTGTACTTGTTTTAAGACTTGCCAATACAGGTGTCGGCAAAAAAATATCCTTGCCCGAAATGAACGCAAGGATTAACGAACTCTTAAAGCAGAGTATCAAGAGCGAAGGTGTTATCAACCTTTTCTCAGATATTAAAGAGGAATTCTCTCTCTTTGACCCGAAATTCTTGCAAGAAGTTGCGAATATGAAAGAAAAGAACCTTGCCGTCGAGCTTTTGAAAAAGTTGATTGCAGAGCAGGTTTCTGTTTACCGCAGGACAAATGTGGTTAAGTCCGAAAAGTTCAGCGAGATTATGCAGCGTTCGCTCAATGCGTATTTGAACGGTATGCTGACCAACGAAGAAGTAATTGAAGAAATGCTCAAGCTGGCAAAGCAGATTGCAGCAGCACAAAAAGAAGGCGACCAACTCGGACTTACAGCCGATGAGCTTGCATTCTATGACGCCCTAACGAAGCCGCAGGCAATTAAGGACTTCTACGAAAACGACGAACTCATAGCCATTACAAAGGAGCTTGCCGATACTCTGCGCAGAAACAAGACGATTGATTGGCAAAAGCGTGAGTCAGCAAGAGCAAAAATGCGTATGCTCATAAAGAAACTTTTGAAAAAGCACAAGTACCCGCCGGAGGGTATGGACGATGCAGTTCAAACGGTTATGACCCAATGCGAACTTTGGACAGATAATATGATGGAAGCGTAGGTTGACGGAGAATGAATATGGATAAGAGATTTCAATGGACAGAATTTTATATGGAGTTGGCTTCTGCCCTACTTCCTTACAAAAACAATAGAAGCGAACTGATTGCCAAGCTCAAAACCATCTTTGCCGATGCCGGAATGAATTTTCCGTTTAAGGAAAGAGGGAAAGAAGTATATGAGGACATCTGCCCATTTACCGTTTTCGGCTCGTTCAACAAGGGTATAACAAATGCCAATCGCATAGCTTTGTTGGAACAATTTGCAAAGCAATTCTCAATTAAGGCTGCCGTACCGACTGAGTTTGACGGCATTCCGGTAGTAATGAATTTAAGTGCGTGGTTCTTTGCGTATAAAGAAAATCGTGGAGAACACGACATAGATAACCTTTGGGATTTGCTTGAAAAAGCAATAGCATATTCCGATGAAGCCTCCACAGATAATAAAAATGCTTTCATTGCTGTCTATGACACAGTTACAAAGCAGAAAATGATTAAGTGGAATATTACGATGGGACTTTATTGGGCAAGACCATATACATTCATCAATTTGGACTCTACCAACAGAGCCTTTATTACGGATGTAGACAATATGCCCCATTATTTCACGACCATATTCTCGGATATAAATAAAGGCTTACCCGACGGAAGAAACTATTTGTTTATGTGCGAGCAGGCAAAGAATGCTCTTAATCAGAAGGAATATGAGTATCACAGTTTCCCCGAACTGTCTTATTATGCTTGGAAAAGCAACCAATCGGGCAAAACAGAAGAAACCACGACAACCACAGTTGATTCAAATATAAAAGAAACGAATTATTGGATTTACTCTCCCGGTGACAACGCTTCAATGTGGGACGAGTTCTATAAATCCGGCATAATGGGTATCGGTTGGGACGATGTTACAGACCTTAAAGGATTTTCTTCAAAAGAGGAAATCAAAGAGTATATGAAAAAGGTTTACGACCCAAGTTATTCCTACAAAAACAACGCTCATTGCCTTTGGCAGTTCGCAAATGAAATTAAAGTCGGCGATGTAATTTTCGTCAAAAAAGGAATGCATAAAATTATCGGAAAAGGTATTGTGACTTCCGATTATATCTATGATACCTCAAGAAGCACATACAAGCACATTAGAAAAGTTGACTGGCAAAATAAAGGCGAATGGGAACATCCCGGTCAGGCAGTTATGAAAACGCTCACCAACATATCGGCTTACCCCGATTATGTTCAAAAGCTGCTTGCTTTGTTTGCGGAAGATACTTCTGAGGAAGTATCGGAACAAAAGGAAATCAAATATCCGTTGTATTCAAAAGATGATTTTCTGAATGAAGTCTATATGGACGAAGATACATATAACACTCTGACGGAATTGCTTGAAGCAAAATACAATGTTATTCTGCAAGGCGCACCCGGTGTCGGAAAGACTTTTGCGGCAAAGAGACTTGCTTACTCTATAATGGGACAGAAAGACACAAGCCGTGTAGCAATGGTACAGTTTCATCAAAGCTACTCTTATGAAGATTTCATTCAAGGGTACAGACCGTCAAAAGACGGCTTTGAACTTGAAAACGGAACATTCTATAAGTTTTGCAAAGAAGCGGAAGAAGATAATGAACGCCCTTATTTCTTTATCATTGATGAAATCAACCGTGGTAATTTGAGTAAAATTCTCGGTGAACTTATGATGTTAATCGAGAAAGATAAGCGTGGCGAAAAAATCAAACTGCTTTATTCAAACGAATGGTTTACTGTTCCTCAGAATGTCAGAATTATAGGTATGATGAACACCGCTGACAGAAGCCTTGCACTAATGGATTATGCGTTGAGAAGAAGATTTGCTTTCTTTGATTTTGCTCCGGCGTTTTCTTCGGAAGGCTTCAAAAATTACTTGGCAGAAAAGAACTCTCCGAAATTAGAAAGTCTGATAACTGCCGTCGAGTCACTTAATAACACTATTTCTTCTGATGAGTCATTGGGAGATGGTTTTAGAATCGGTCACAGCTATTTCTGCACCGATGGAGAAATTACTGATGAATGGCTCAAATCCGTTGTGGAATATGAAGTAATACCGCTTATCAAAGAATACTGGTTTGACGAGCCGACAAAAGTTAGAGATTGGTCTGCTACTTTAAGGAGTGCAATTAAATGATTCGCATACAGAACATATACTATATGCTTTCCTATGCGTTTCAGGTTCTCAACGAAGATGGCTATAAGCAGGTTGCTACCGAAGAATTCGAAAATGCAGCTGAACTATGTGCTGCCATATTGGTAAAAGGTGTTTCTTCTCAGCTAAAACGAGGATTGGGCAAAGAGTATATTGTTCAAACGGAGGAATTATCTACATTAAGGGGTAAAATTGATATTTCTGCTTCGGTAAAAGAACAAACTATGCTGAGAAAACGCCTTGTCTGCAACTATGATGAGTTTTCGGTCAATTCATATATGAATAGAATTATCCGAACAACAATGGACACTCTCGTAAGAAGCAATATCAGCAAGGACAGAAAAAAACAGCTTCGTAAGCTCCTCATTTATTTTGCAGAAGTCGAACCTTTGAACTGTGAGAGCATAAATTGGAAACTTCAATTTAATAAGAATAATCAAACCTATCAGATGTTGATTTCAATTTGTTATCTGATACTCAAAGGATTGCTACAAACAACCTCTGATGGAAGTACAAAGTTAATGGATTTCCTTGATGAGCAGCGTATGTGCAGGCTTTTTGAAAAGTTTATCCTTGAGTATTATAAGAAAGAACACCCCGAAGTTAAGGCATCGGCTTCTCAAATTCCGTGGGATACAGATGATGGGTACAGAGAAATGCTCCCTGTTATGCAGAGCGATATAATGTTAAAACAGGGAGACAGAACATTGGTTATAGACGCCAAGTATTACGCCCATACAACGCAGAAGCAGTACGATGTGAACACTTTGCATTCGGGCAATCTCTATCAGATTTTCACTTATGTAAAAAATCTTGATACAGGAAATACTGGCAATGTGTCGGGAATGCTGCTCTATGCTAAGACTGACGAATTGGTGCTGCCGAATAACAATTATAAAATGGGCGGAAATGCAATCTCGGTCAAAACGCTTAATTTGGATTGCGACTTTGCAGAAATCAGAAAACAGTTAGATGATATAGTCGATTTATATTTTGAATACAAATGAGATTTTTTGGGGGGGGAGGTGCGATTGAATGGACGAAGAAAAAAGTACAGAAACAAATGAGAAAGTATTTTCTTCAGGTAATGTTATTGTATTCCCGGATTTTGAAAAGCTGAAAAGTGAAGTAGAAAAAATGCGTACAGAGCTGTCAATGCTTTTGTTGGAGCGTGACGAGCTTCAATTCGTTATCTGTAAGAATATTGAGACAGAATATATGCTGAAACTCGGCAGCATTGAGTATAAGGCATATGAAGCTCAATGTGCCGCTCTGCGACTGAAAAGAAAAATTGAATTGATTCAGGCAAAGAAAAACAGACAGGAAAAGGTAATTATTTCCGCCATTGAGGAAACGCTCGACAATGAATTTGCCGAGTATCAAAAACAGCTCGACGAGCAGATTGATAAGATGAATGACGCCCTTAAACGAAGCAAGGCGGAAGTCCTATCAGATGAAGAAAACAAGGAACTCAAAAAGCTCTATCGAAAAATAGTAAAGGCACTACACCCGGATATTAACCCTGATGTTTCCGAAGCGCAGGTTCAATTATTTGATAATGCGGTTTCAGCTTATAAAAACGGAGATTTGGGAACATTGAGAATTATCGGCGAAATGGTTGGAAATAATCCGTTGCCTGAACAGCATAAAGACGCTATGACACAGCTTGCCGAAGAACGAAAGCGTTTAGAAGGACTACTTAAATCCATAAGAGAAAGTATTGAGAATATCAAATCCGAGTATCCATACACGATGAAGGATATTCTTGAGGACACAAAGAAAACCGAGCAAAAAAAGCAAGAACTTGAAAGTGTTATTGAACAGTATAACGAGCTTATCTCGATTTATAAAGCGAAAATCGAAGAGATGTTGAGGTGAGATTATGGGCGATTTGGTTAAAACCGGCGGCAGCGGACTTGTAGGGTTACTACACGGAAAAAACGGAGAAATTTCAATTCCGAAGCCTTTTGAAAAGGATATATTTCTTTTTGATACTTATGTAGCCGGAACGACCCATATTGAAGGCATTGAAGAATTAGAACCACATCTGAATGTTGATGACAGATTGGCGTTTTTTAGAGAGCCTGATAACCGGTATGATACGCAAGCGATTGTCATTAAGACTGTTGACGGAGTTAAAATCGGTTATGTTCCGAAGCAGGACAATGTAATATTTGCCCGTCTAATGGACGCCGGAAAGTTCCTTTTCGGTAAGATAACTTCAAAAGAAAAGAAAGGCTCGTGGGTAAAGATTTATATTAAGGTTTTCCTGCACGAATAAACAAGAATGAGATTGTGAGGGTTAATTATGCCTATACCATACGATAAATTAACCTATAATGATATTCTACATAATCAAGCAGCCTATGAACGCTTTGACAGCATCGGAAAAGAGTTGTTTACTGATTGGGATATTATTGGCTTTGAAAAAGCGGTGCTTGGTTGTGGAGATAATCATTATCTATTTATGGCTGAACAGATAATGAAAGCGCCTAATCTCTTTGGTGATTTAGACAAGACAATGCCTTTTTTACGCTTTCGGGAAAAAGGACAGCATTATGGTTATGAGTTGTTTCTTTCCCCTCCAAAGAATTGGTGTAGCCGAGGTGCGCCTTTATGGTGGGCATATGCAGCACGCAAATTCACCTATGACAAACTACCTATGGACGAACAGTTCTTCTATGAAAAATATAAGAGTATTGTCCAAGAGTTTGGTATGAGGATTTATAGCAACCAACTTGTCTATATTGAACGATTTGCTGCCGGTGGAATGAGTTCCGGTGTTGTCGGAGAAGAATTTGTCCGCCAAGGTTGGTATGAGTTAAGACGAAGAAATCGTCTTTACCGGTCAGATGAGGTCGCTTCTGATACACTCTATTTAGATAAGGTGAAAGAACGAATAGCTTGGTATTGCGATACCAGAAGTACCTTTGAATATAAATTAAATCCCGATTTTGACAGCAACAGTTTTTTGTTTGCATTTGAAGATACCAATATGAATGAGCATCAGAGAGAAATCGTAGCGCAACTTTGGGGTCTATATTCGGGGAAGCCTAAGAGTAAAAAAGAAGTTGCCGAGGATATGGGAGTTACATATAGCAGAATTCGTCAAGTAGAAGTGTGTTGCCTGCGGCATATACTCAAAAATAAAAACAGGAATACCTTAATAATTGAAAAATAGCAAAGACCGTCAGATCTCATTCGAGAATTGACGGTCTTATATTTTATGATTGTATTTAAGAAAGTCGTTTCGGTGGTCTTGCTTCCGAAGTTGGTAGCCTTGCGCTATGAGCGTATCTACTTTCAAAGCAATCAGGTTGATGTCAGAACTCATTGCTCGTGCAATTTGCTGAATGTCGTAGCCGTTTTCAATGTACTCCAAAATGGTGTCATCAGGCAGCGAAGCCTGAGAAGCAAAGATATTTGCTTCATACTCCATACGGTTTTCTCGCATATCGAATATATTAAATTCTTTGAAACCACCTGCCGCAACAGCTTCTTGTCTATGAAGAATATCGTGACCGATTTCGTGCCACAGTACTATCTGTTCCACGACAGGGTGCATACCGTTTTTGAGAAAGATGAAGCGGTTCTTTAATATGACCTTATATGCTCCACGCTGTTTGTCGAAGTTCCGATAGATGATATTTATGCCAAGCTCTTTTGCCACTCGGTAAGGGTTGCGAGTGCCACAGCGGTCAATGAGCCTGTTTACGATTTTTACAATCTCAGCCGTAGTGTAATATCCCAATTCGGCTCACCTCCTTGTAGGATAATTGTACCTGATATTTACCCTATAATAAAGTATAAACTAAATACTGTCCCATAAAGCGGACTAAGTTTCACTTCGAGGATTGCTCGTCTTTGCGATATTTCTTCGGGGTGTATTTTTTATTGTTCTTTTTGGCAATAAGATATGCTTCCTGAATAGCGTCAACCATCTCACGCATATCTTCGTCTGCCAATTCGCCGCCGGCAAACAGACCGGTTACTTCTGCAAGTAATTCCTGAGCCTGCTTTGCCCCTCTGCGTCCATATTTATCTTCAACCTCAGCGATAAATGCGTCATCTTCCGAAAGCAGATAGTTTACATTTTCGCCGAGGGCTTCTGCCAATGCTTTATATCTTTCCATTCCTCTCGGACGAGATTTATCTTTTTCATAAGAACAGATTACACGAACGGTAACGCCTATTTTATTAGCCAATTCTTCCTGAGTAAGACCGAGTTTAGTCCTTCCGGCTTTGACTTTTTCACCGAATGTCATCTTTGCGTTCACTCCTTAATTAAGAATTTGTAGTTTAACTTCTTGTTGCCTCTTGACATTTGTACTTGAACTGCGTATAATAAGAAACAGGAAGTTGAACTACATATAGTTTACATTAAACTTCCTAAAAAGTCAAGGGGGTTCTGAAATAATGCGAAACATACTTCATTGCGATATGAATAATTTTTATGCCAGCGTTGAATGTATGCTCGACCCCACATTAAAGAAGTATCCTATTGCTGTTTGCGGTTCGGTCGAAGAACGACACGGTATTGTGCTTGCGAAGAATTACAAGGCAAAAGCATTTGATGTCAAAACGGGCGATGCAGTATGGCAAGCCCAACAGAAGTGCAAAGATTTGGTAGTAGTACCGCCACATTATGAGGAGTACATAAAATACTCAAAGCTCGCAAGAGGCGTGTATGAGCGATATACAGACCAAGTCGAACCGTATGGTATGGACGAGTGTTGGTTGGATATTAGTGGGACAGAGAAGATTTTCGGCTCGCCGGAACAGGTGGCAAATGAAATTCGTGAAACAATGAAGTTTGAACTCGGATTAACGATTTCTGTCGGTGTTTCCTTTAATAAGATATTTGCGAAGCTCGGCTCGGATATGAAAAAGCCGGACGCAGTTACCGTAATATCAAAGGATACATTCAGAGAACAAATTTGGAAACTTCCTGCCGCTGATTTGCTCGGTGTAGGACGGGCAACGCAGCGTGTACTTGACAGCTACTACATCCGAACTATCGGGGATTTGGCGAATGCCGACCCTGAGTTTTTACGCCGAAGGTTAGGAAAAAACGGAGTCGCTTTATGGAATTATGCTAACGGCAACGACCTTTCCCTTGTTGCAAAGAAAGACTTTGTTTCTCCGATTAAAAGTGTAGGACACGGTATAACTACGGTAGCAGACTTAGAGAAACCGGAGCAGGTGTGGCCCGTGTTTCTCGAATTGACCCAAGACATCGGACACAAACTCCGTGTTCACGGATTGAGTGCGGAAGGTGTCGCAATTCATATTAGAGACAATACACTTGATACAAGGCAATGGCAAACGAAGATTGCACTTCCTACACAGTCTCCGATGGTTATTGCAAAGACTGCTTTTCAACTCTTTGAAAAGAGATATGGGTGGCTTCACCCTATTCGTTCTGTAACGGTACAAGCCATAAATCTTATTCCACAGGACACGCCCCGTCAAATAGATATGTTTATGGATGCCGCAAAGCAGGACAAATTAGAGCGAATGGAAAAGTGTGTTGAAGAAATTAGACGGCGTTTCGGAAAGGACAGCATAAGGAATGGAGTTCTGTGTCAGAACTTGCGGCTACCACCGGAAAAAGCCGAAATCACTATGCCGACAGGTATGGTGGGCTAAGGAGGTCTTAATGTGATTGATGAAAAAGAGGTTACGGCTTATGTAAGAATGCCCGCCTGCTTTATGCAGGGGTGCAGTGAAGATATTGTTATCTTTCGTGCGGATGGCGGAAACCATTTTACCGATTACGGGATATATGAAGGAATGTTTCTTTTCTTTGACAGAAAAAAGCGTTTTAAGAAAGGGAGCCTTTCCTGTTACATCAATACTGCCGGAGATGAACGACCTAAGTACAAGGTTTCGGACAAGAGCATTACAGGATACCGGCACTTTGGGAGATTGGTTTTGACTTTGAGAAATTATGAGGTATAAAAATGGAATCCGAAAGACGAAAAGTATATGTTGAAGTAAATGTTACACACAGACCTGATGGAACGGCTCGTCCTTGTTTCATCAAGTTTGAAAATGATGAAAAATATGAAATAGACCGTGTTATTCAAAAATGCAGAGCCGCTTCTACCAAAGTAGGCGGAACCGGCATTCGCTACACGGTGCAGATTTGCGGCAAGCCCACATTTCTGTTTGATGAAGAAAACGGGAAGTGGTTTGTTGAAGCAAAAACCTGATGATAGGAGGTTTTGTGATTTGAAGCACTTATCGAGATTTGACATCGAAGCCATAGCTGCCAAATATGTTAAAGCGTATATGGAACTTCCCGATGTCCGTAATACAAAAATATATAGGATTGACCCGGAACTACTGTTAGAAAAGGTTCTCGGACTTACGGTCGAGTATCAACATTTATCTTACGACGGCAGTATTCTCGGAATGACTTCCTTTACAGAGCTTGGAGTACAAGTTCTTGAAGATGACGATGATGAGGCTTTTTTCTTTTTAGACGGTAAGACTGTCCTTGTAGAAAAAGACTTGGCTTTTGATAACAAGCTGAGAGGAAGAAAAAACTTCACCCTTATGCACGAGGGTAGTCATCAAATTTTCAAAACGCTCTTTCCGAACGATTACGGGGTAACGCAGAAATCTTCAGGAGTACATTACTACAAGGCAAACTCCGAAAGAAATAAGCCTATATCTGATTGGGAAGAATGGCAGGCAAATACGCTTGGAGCAGCTATTTTGCTTCCTGAAACGCTCATAAAACAGGGAATGTTTTTATTCAATCTCGGAGACAAAATCGAATGTCTTAATAAGATTTACTCGCCGGAAGTATATAAGAGATTTGAAGCACTTGCCGATTTTTTAGGTTGTTCCAAAAAAGCATTGGCAATCAGAATGAAACAACTTGGATTGCTCAAAAAGGAATACCTCGATAATCCTTTTGACATTATCAATATTTACCCGGAGGGATGTAGCGTATGAATAACTTAGAGCAAAAGATAATCGTAAGGTGCAAGCACTGCGGTTGGCGTATCTTTGATAAGGTTACTATGACTACCGGAGTAATTGAACTGAAATGCCCAAACTGCCACAGAGTAGTAGAAGTTGACCTTTCTCTGCGCAGGGGCAATGTAAAGTACAGATTAGTAAGAGTAAAATAATCGAGCGAACAATTAAATATCGGACAGATGTACCGAGCCACGAGTCCTTGAGCGAAAGCTCTTGAGTCATCAAATTGCCGGACGCTGAGAATTAAGGGATAGAAATATCCTAATGTTCTTGGTGTCCGGCTTTTTTGTCGCTCCCGAAAGGAGCAAGACCGTGACATATAAGTGGCTGGCACATATCGCCAAGTATCCGTAATCTCCGAATTTTTGATTTCAAACCAAATTCAAAAATTCAAGGAGATTACGACAATGACAAAACTTACATTAACCGAACAGGAAGAATTATTTGCAAAGGACTGCAAGCTCATTAACTTGCGCTATGAGTACACCAATTATACAGGCAAAGAAAAATGGGCTGTTGTTACCGAACTTACCGAAAAAGAACTTCGGAAAAAGTATCCCGACATCATCAAGAGATACACGCCTTTTGTTTTGCTTTCTATGGCTCAGGGCGAAGTGATTAACGAAGCAGATAGGAACGATGATAAATACGAAAAGCGAGCAAAAAGAACGCTTGATGTTTACGGCTATGAAGATGATATTTCAGAACAGTTCCACCGGGAACTGATTACGCCTTTCGCCGACCCTTTTGAACAGGCGGAAGAAGAACGGCTTGAAATAGAAAGAGAGCAGTTCCGCCGAATGGAAATAGCAAAAGTCAGAAAAGTCTTGGCTATGATGAAACCTATTCAAAAGGAAAGGCTCTGCAAGGTTGTTCTGTTGGGGCTGAGTTCAAGAAAAATCGCTCAAGAAGAAGGCATAAATTACAATGCCGTAGATAAGTCTATCAAAGCTGCAAAGAAAAATTTCAAAAAATATTATGAAAACCTCTGATTTTGGGTGTGCATTTCGACCCCCTTTGTCCAAATGAGTGAAGGGGTTATTTAATTCCGGACACGAATGACACTTCAAGATTAAGATATGAGAGGTTTTACATATGAAAGAAAGAACAATTTGCCGTGGAGATTTATTCTACTACGATTTCGGAAACAGAACCGGCTCGGTTCAAAGCGGAGAAAGACCGGTGCTTGTAATACAGGCAGATGATTACAACAAGAACGCACCGACAATTATCGTGGCAGCCGTTACAAGTGTTATCAAGAAAAGGTATCTTCCGTCGCACATTCAGCTTGGTGAAGATTTCGGATTGAAGAAGCCGTCAATGGTGCTATTGGAACAGGTTCAGACGGTCAACAAAGAAGATTTGAAAGACTATATAGGAACAGTAGATGATGAGCAGCTTATCAGACGGATAAATACAATGCTCAAAAAGACTTTTGGGCTTTGGATTTATAAAAAGGAAAAGGAAGAAAATATCCGTTGCCTCTGCCCTAAGTGCCTAAGCGATTATATTGACAACCCTAATTATATCGTGCGTCGCCTTGACCCGTTCGCAAAGGAAAAAGACCGTTGCGACAAATGCGATAAAGCCGGTTGGGACTATGTTGTGACCGAGAGAAGTTCCGTTCGAAAGGGTAAGAGTGGAAGCTATGAAAAATAAGATTAGCATTCCGATATGGAAAAAGACAAATCTTACGGTAGACGAAGCAGCAGCCTATTGCGGTATCGGAGTAAAGAAGTTAAGGAAGATGACCGAATCCGAGGATTGTCCGTTTGTCCTTTGGAACGGAACAAAGCGTTTAATAAAAAGGCAGCAACTCGATGAGTACCTTGAAAATATGAGTTCTATATAGTCTGATTGTCAAGTGTGCGATAGGTCTATTCGCATAATAGGCTTATCGCCAACTTTGAATTATGATATGAATATCAAAAACAAGGAGGTGCGTCAGAAATGGCAGATACAAGATTTGATGTGCCGATATGGCATAAAACAAACCTGACGGTAGAAGAAGCCGCAGCTTATAGCGGTATCGGCTCACAGAAATTAAGGGAAATGACCGACTCTGAATACTGTCCGTTTGTTCTTTGGAATGGAGCAAAACGACTAATCAAGCGTAAGAAATTGGATAAGTATCTCGCTGAAATGTATTCGATATAACCGCAAGGAGGTGCTTGAAAAATGGACAATACAAGAAAGACAGTCGGTCAGGGTTTTGATGTGCCGATACGGTATAAAGCAAACCTGACGATAGATGAAGCTGTTGAGTATTCAGGTATAAGCAGAGCAGGACTTTTGAAAATGACAAATCAATATGATTGTCCGTTCGTCCTTCGTTTAGGACATCGCAGACTGATAAAAAGGAGGGCTTTTGATGAATACATTGCAAAACTTGATTTTATCGAATGAGGATGAAACATTGAATCGTGAAGTAAAGGCATATCAAGAGAAGCTTACTTCAAAAGCAAATGAAATTCCAATATGGGAAAGACAATGGTTGACGATTGAGGAAGCTTCAGAGTATTCCGGCATTGCACGAAGAAAACTTCGTGAGCTATCAAACACATCGGGTTGTCCTTTTGCAATATGGATGGGAAACAAAATCCACATCATAAGAGAGAAACTTGATAGATACACGGAAACACACAATAGAATTTAGGAGGGATGAAATTATGGCTGAAAAGCGAAAAGACAAAGCAAGAACCGTCTTAAAAACCGGAGAGGTTCAGAGAAAAAACGGTACTTATCAATTTAGTTGGATGGACGGACAGTTAAAAAGGCGTTTTATATATGCCAAAACCTTAGCTGACCTGCGTGAAAAAGAGAAGAATATCTTGAAAGATAAATGCGACGGCATAAAGACCGAAGCTCGATACACCACAGTTAATGATTTGTTTGACCTTTGGCTCAATTTGAAAAGAGGATTGAAAAACAATACCTTTGAGAATTACAAGTATCTTTACAACACCTTTGTACGACCTGTTATCGGCAATAAACGAGTATCTACTTTAAGAAAGTCGGATATAAAGAAGTATTATAACTACCTTGCCGATGAGAGAAACCTGAAAGTTTCCACGATTGACAGTATCCATACTGTCCTACATCAAATATTGCAGATAGCGGTTGATGATGACTATATCAGAAACAATCCTTCGGACAATGTGTTGAGAGAACTGAAAAAGTCTCACGCTTTTCAGTCAGAGAAGCGCCGAGCGTTGACAAAACCTGAACAGGATTTATTCCTTGATTACCTTAAAACACATCCAGTTTACGAGCATTGGTATCCCGTTTTTGCGGTTATGATAGGAACGGGATTGCGTGTCGGCGAGGTAACAGGCTTGAGATGGTGCGATATTGATATGGAAAGCGGAATGATTGATGTAAATCACACGCTTGTATATTATGACCATCGTACCGAAGGAAGCAAAAAAGGCTGCTATTTCAATGTGAATACGACTAAGACTCCTGCAAGTATGAGACAAGTACCAATGCTTGATTTTGTCAAAGAAGCATTTGAGCTTGAAAAGCAGAAACAGAAAGACTTGGACATTCATTGCGAAGTTACGATAGACGGATACTCAGACTTTATCTTTATCAATCGTTTTGGACAGGCACAGCACCAAGCAACATTGAATAAAGCAATCCGTCGCATTATCCGTGACTGTAACGATGAGCAGTTTGAAAAATCGGAAGAACCCGAAGTGCTTTTGCCCCATTTTAGTTGCCATTCACTCAGACATACATTCACAACGAGAATGTGCGAAGCCGGGGTTAATATAAAGGTCATTCAGGACGCACTCGGACATACAGATATTTCAACCACGCTGAATATCTACACCGATGTTACCAAAGAATTGAAAACATCAGAGTTCAAAGGACTTGATAATTATTTCAAGGCACAGTAACAATCGAATAGACAGAGAGCATACAATCCGTTTCGGAAAGTATGCTCTCTTTATTTATATACATTTATAATGGGATTTGGGTTGCAGGTTGACTTTCAGGCAGCAGATGAATATAATAAATGTTAGTGAAGGTTTGCCGGGTTTCATAGTTCGACTTACATCATTTACATCAAAACATACATCATTTGAGTGCCAAATTGCCGAAAATGAGTCCGAAAAAGTTGTTTTTAAGCCATTCAAAACGGCTTTAATGCCCGTTAGAACAACTTATTTCCGCAAATGAGAGAACCGCAACAAAAATCCCCACGATGAAGCCTGTTGATTGAAATTTGACGTACAGCCGCTATAAAATGGCGTAAAAGTGCGAATTTCTGACACCATTACACCACTACTACACCAACTTTTCCTATTTTATATAAAGGAGCCTTACAAATAGTGGTGTAAAAACGCCCTGCAAATAGTCCTAAGCCCCCAAGCCTGACCCGCTTGGGGGCTTTTTGTATACGGTGAACTTGACTGTTTGGCAAAAAACCTCTACAATAAAATTAGGTGATAGGATGATTTTAGAGTTTCAGCGCTATGGGCGAAATAAAGAAACCACGGTTGACAGCAGTTATATCAGCGGTGGAGAGTACCGCCGCAAATTTGATAGTATTATAGACAACGCAGCCGTCAGCCGCATCCTGTACAGCAAAGCCAAAGAAATGCTGCTGCACCGCAGCGGCACGTTGTTTGAAGATATGTACTGGTTCGATGGTGCAAGCGGTGTTGTCCTTGCCAGCGTCTTAGACGAGACAGCCGAAGAACAAATCGGCTACACAACGGCTGTTGCCCGCGCCATTGATGGCGTTGTAAACCTGATTGCAATGCACACGCATCCGAACAGTATGCCGCCGAGCATTGCAGATTTCAATTCGGCCTTCCGGCATAAATACGCTGTGAGTATCGTAATTTGTCACGATGGTTCGGTCTATATTTACGCATCCGCACAGGAAGTCCCAGAATATTTGTACAAATTGTATGTAGAAAATTTTCTCCGAATCGGGTATACTGATAAAGAGGCACAGTTAGCTGCCTTAGATAAAATTAAGCAATCCTACGACATTGATTACTGTGAGGTGAGATGATATGAAAGAGTATTATGAAGATGACCGCTGCATTATCCCCGAAGAAATCAAGAAAATGAGCAACGAGGAACTCCAGAAGAAGATTGCGCAATTTGAGCAGGCCGGAAAGACGCATAAGGCCGCGCAAGTACCGTATCGTCCGACCCGTGTAACACTACCGTATCATTTGGCATAATACAATACGAATGGCTACCCTTTCGTGGGGTAGCCACTTTTATTTGAAATAGAAATTTTTCTTTAGGCGTATAGCGCCATCATCACAGATTACAAAGAGGTCTTGTTCCAAATGTGCAAGGTCAGCTGGCTTGATGATGGGGTGCGGTTTCTGGTAGGGGTCTGTTGCCAACAAAGAGCGCTTCTCACCAATCATTTTGGAGAAATACTCCTGTGTTTCGGTGTCCTTGCAGCCCAGTATGACCGTAAATTTGAAGTTGCCGAGCATTGCTTTCCGTTCATCTTTACCGTAAATCATATCGACATCCGATACCGACTGGGTCAGGACAAGGATTCTAATTCTGCGTTTCCGCAGCTTGCGCAGACTTTCAACAATTTGCAGTTTGCCGAATGAAGCAAACTCATCAAGACAAAACAGAATCGTTTGCTTGTTTTCTGGCGGTCTGGATGAAAAATATTCCATCGACTGCGCCGTGATAATACGTAGTAGGTCGCCGTAAATTTTGAGCTTTTCATCGGGGATATAGATGTAAATACTGCTTGTTTCCAGTGCGGCCGGGCTGATTGACTGCTCGTAGCTGGCCGATTTTCTAAGTGCATTTTTAATTTTTTCGTTTGTGGCAAACAGTTTCAAGGCATCGTCTGCCGCCTGTTTGCAACCTGCTGTATTCTGCTCACTTGCCCCCGCAAATGAACTAATGAACATATTGGCAATCGGGTTCTGCTGCTTTGCAATATCGTTCAACAGACTGCGCCAATCATGGCCGAGGAAGAACTCGCAGATTTCCACAAAGCCCCAGCCCATACCGTAGTAGCAGATAAGCGCTGCCGTTATCATTTTGCGACCATGGATGAGTTCGATAACGATGAGGACAACTTCGATTCGGACGACCTTGATTCTGATGACTTTAGTTCAGACGACTTTGGTTCGGATGATTTCGGCGGTGATGATTTCTGACGGAAAACGTCACCGGTAAAATATCGTACATGACAGAAAGGACTTTACCATGAAAAAGACTATTTGGAAAAGAATTCTTTGCGCAGTGCTCGTTACGCTGACCGCCTGCGTCCTGTGCACCGGCGCATTCGCTGCCAAGGATACCTGTATCAAGAGTGGCTGCACCAGAGAGGCAGCTAAGGGCTCTGCCTATTGCTGGGTACATAAACCTACTAAGAGCAATTCCAGCGTCTCCGGCAGCGGCTCCAGACCGTCCGGCAGCTCCAGCACAAAACATAAATACACCTGCATCAAGGACGGCTGCACGAGAGAAGCGGATAAGGACTCAGCTTACTGCTGGGTACATCCGCCCTTCCAAATCTTCCACCAAGAGCAGCACTTCTTACAGCTCCAAATCTTCGTACAGCAGTTCTTACTCCAGCAGCAAAAAATCCTACAAGACGTATGATTCCTATGATGATGGCTACGATGCCATCTATGATGATGACGACTACGATGAGGATCGCTACGACAGCGACCCGGACTACGCAGCAGGCGTAGATGACGCTATGGACGAGTTGGATTGGTAACACAACAGTTTATGCAAATGACAGGAGGTTCCCTATGAAAGCATTTATCACGATCACCGGATTGAAGTTCCATTTTGGCAGCAAGCCTTTTGAGGTCGGGCAAAAGGTCAAGCTGGTCAAAGAGCCTGACAATGAATATGACAGCGAAGCAATCAAGGCAGAGTTGCCGGGGCTTGGTTGCGCAGGTTATGTGGCGAACAGCCCGCACACGGTGCTGGGCGACTGCATCAGCGCCGGGCGGTTGTATGACAAAATCGGAGACAGCGCCACGGCCAAAGTTGGCTATGTACTGGACAATGCGGTGGTCTGCAAGGTGAAGATTGCAGAGAAAGAAAAGATGTGCGGTCAATGCAGCGAATAACAGCTTTATACGAGTTTGTTGCCCGATTTCGGCGTTGGGTATCAAATGACCCATATAAGTGTTGCAGAGGTTGCTGCGTGACATGTCCATATTATAAAGATTGTGAGG
>ERZ773146.1018-NODE-1018-length-20640-cov-24.570658_pt1 | contig 20640 bp, 17 predicted proteins | sample MGYA00580847_ERZ773146 | MGnify/ENA primary metagenome ERZ773146 (study PRJEB29015, sample SAMEA2737830) | human gut metagenome | biome: human gut; feature: human-associated habitat; material: faeces | place: China | collected 2012 ...
TTTTGTGCTGGCGTCGCTCGTCTTCCAAAACCAAGGCTTGCAAATTTTTTAGGTAATCGTTCTCCGCACGCAGCCGCTGCACTTCGGCCAGCAGATCTTCTTCTACCTGCTTCGGCAGCTGCTTTGGCGGACGACCCTTACTGCTGCGGCCACGCCGTTCGACGGCAAAGCCTTCCGGCCCTTCCTCCAGATAGATTCGCTCCCATGATTTGATTCGATCTCTGCTGTTTACCTTAAATCTACGACAGGTTTCGCTGTAACTTAATTTCTCTTCCTGCATGGTTTCAATCACCAGTTTTTTGAATTCCGGCGTATATCGTTTGTTTGGTACTCCTTTTGGCATAGCAAAACACCCCACTTGTTAGATAGTATACCATACTGTCTAACAAATGGGGTGCAGTTCATAGATTGGTTCGTGGCGGTTTTGTTATATTGTTTGGTTCAAATTGCTAACTTGGGCACTTGATGAGCTGTTTCTGCCAAATCAGGATTTGCCTTTCTGCGGCGGCATTTTTTCCAGGTAAACGCTGGTGGAAGGGAAGGCGAAGTCGCATCCATCCCGCTTCATCAGGTCCATGATGGCCAGATTCATGCGGCTTTTCAGTTGTAAATAGCCCGTATAATCCACCGCCGTCACATAGCAACGTACCAGAATATCCATGCTGGAAGCGCTAAATTCATTCAGGGTAACAGTCATTGCGTCCGAGCTGATCTGTGCATCCGCACTGAGCAGTTCTTTCAGATCTGCACACAGCGTTTCAACTTTTTCGCGCGGGATATCATAGGTGACACCGATCGTAAACTGCCACAGTCGGTTGGTCCGGTCAGTAACATTCTGGATGTATTCGCCACACACCTTGGAGTTTTCTACCGTAATCACTGCATGGTCCGGCGTGCGGATACGGGTGGAGCGGAACGAGATATCTTCCACCGTGCCCTCATAGCTGCCCAGAATCACATAGTCACCAATGCCAAAGGGATGTTCCAGCACCAGCGCTACCCCTGCAATCAGGTTTGACATGGTGGACTGCGCCGCCAGGGTAATACCGATACCGGCAACGCCAGCACCTGTCAGCAGGCCGGTAACTGGAATGCCCAATGCATCCAACACCGCAATGCCCGCCACAACGCCTACAACAGCTCGGAAGATATTTTCAAAAAAGCACCCCATTGTGCGGTTGGTAGCAATATCCAGCTTGTTTTCTGCGCTGTGCAGCAAAAGGCGGCACACGGGGGCAGCCATCCATGCGCCCCAGGCAATCAGGCAGATTGCGGTTACCTGCATGATGCGCGCCAATACGCCGCGGTATGTGAGGGTGTTCAGTTCCAGCGGCAAAACCCACAGTGCAGCATAAATAAACACGGCGCGCAGCAAGATCGTTGTTGGGCTCAGGTAGCTATCCAGAATGATGCTGAGCCACTGCGGCTGATGTGGACGGAATTTTTCAATCAGTTTGCCCGCAATTCTGCGGTAAACCAGTGGGGCAAACAGCGCCAGCAGCACAAAAAGTGCCATCGGGGTCACCGCCGTGACAATACTCAACAGCGAAATCTCTCCTATTTCCATTGCAACCTCCATTTTCTAAGGCAATACCGCATAATTCTAAGTGCCGATACGGCGAGCGAGGTGCGGCAGATGCCAAGCCAAAAGCGCAGATAATACTGGATGTCTTATCGAGCATTTTGGCAACGCAGATGCCGTGCCGCAGCTGCCGGAGCGGTGCTTAAGCCGCAAGGCGGGAATTGTGCGGTGTTGCCCTAAACCTCCTGAGTGTACCAAGCAGCAGGGAAACACCACCCAGTCTCCAAATTTATTTTTGTCAATTATAGCACACCCTCTTGCAATTTGTAAAACCTGTGCTATACTCAAAGCTAGAAAGTCTGTTTCAGGGCGGGGTGCAATTCCCCACCGGCGGTAAATGGCATTGCCACAAGCCCGCGACCGGCTGTTGATGCAGCCGCTGATCCGGTGTGATTCCGGGGCCGACGGTATAGTCCGGATGAAAGAAACGGAAAGCTGTTCTATTTGCTTTTCTGCGCCCTGTTGTAAGTATAGCTTGCAACAGGGCGTTTTTATTTGCAATTATCAGCCTCCCGAAGCTGTTACTGGCTTTCCAAATCATTTTATTTGGGGCCGCGCCCCCCAGGGAGGTATTTTTTATGAAAACCAAATTCAACACCCGCGTATTAACCGGAACCGCCATGCTTGCTGCCGTTGCCACAGTATTGATGTATATGGAGTTTCCCATTCCCATCATGCCCGCCTTTATCAAGCTGGATGTTTCGGAACTGCCAGCCCTGATTGCCAGCTTTGCTTACGGCCCGGTTGCCGGTATTGTGGTGTGCCTGATCAAAAACCTGATCAAACTGCCCAGCACCAGCACCGCTGCGGTGGGGGAGCTGTTTAATTTTGTGATGGGCGCTCTGTTTGTCGGCGTGGCCGGTATGGTATACCGTTTTAAGAAAACCCGCAGCGGCGCTATCCTGGGCGCAGTGCTCGGCGCTTTGGTTATGGCAATCGTCAGCGTTCCGTACAACTACTTCATCGTCTATCCGGCCTATGTGGTCATGTATCATCTGCCGCTGGATGCCATCATCGGCATGTACCAGGCCATTAACCCGAATGTCAATGGCCTTTTGAACTGCCTGCTGGTGTTCAACCTGCCGTTCACTTTCTTCAAAGGGATGCTGGACGCCGTAATCTGCTTTGCAATTTACAAGCCGCTTTCGCCCATTCTGCATGGCCGCAACAGCGGTGGCAAAAGCGTAACCGCTTAATTGCTGCTGATTGGGCAGCCATCATTGGTCATTTTTGCCCGTTTTGACAAAAGTTTAATCCATTTTGTGCAAAGCTGACAATTTGCCCAACGCCACATCGTTGACTTTGCCGGTTGCCTATGGTAACATAAGCACGTTACATCAGAATAGCAACTTATCAAGAGTGGCAGAGGGAACAGGCCCTATGAAGCCCGGCAACCTGCGCGCAAGCGTAAGGTGCCAATTCCTGCGGGGAACCGAAAGATAAGCGTTCACGTGCGCTTTGGGTCCACACCCGGCGCGCGTTTTTTTGTTCTCGGCAAGTTGCCTTTCTGACCCTATATTTTTTAAGGAGGCAGCTTTTTATGTCCAAAGTTCTGTTCACATCCGAATCCGTTACCGAAGGCCATCCCGACAAAATCTGCGACCAGATTTCTGATGCCATTCTGGATGCCATTCTGGAAAAGGACCCTGGTGCCCGCGTTGCCTGCGAGACCACCTGCTCCACTGGTCTTGTCCACATCATGGGCGAAATCACGACCGACTGCTATGTTGATATTCCCGGTGTTGCACGCCAGGTCATCCGCGAGATTGGTTATAACCGCGCCAAGTACGGTTTTGACTGTGATACCTGCGGCGTGATCACAAACATTGACGGCCAGAGCCCCGACATTGCCCTTGGCACCAACGATGATGTTGCCGGTGCTGGCGACCAGGGTATGATGTTCGGTTATGCCTGCAACGAAACCCCCGAGCTGATGCCTCTGCCCATCAGCCTGGCCCACAAGCTGGCCAAGCGCCTGACCGAAGTGCGTAAGAATGGCATGATGGATTATCTGCGTCCTGATGGCAAGAGCCAGGTTACCGTCGAATACGATAACGGTAAACCCGTGCGCGTGGATGCTGTTGTTATTTCCAGCCAGCACAGCCCTTCCGTCAGTCAGGAACAGCTGCATGCCGATGTGATGGAGCATGTCATCAAAGCCATCATCCCCGCCAAACTGCTGGATGAGAACACCAAGTATTACATCAACCCCACCGGTCGTTTTGTTGTCGGCGGCCCGCAGGGTGATACCGGCCTGACCGGCCGCAAGATCATCGTTGATACTTACGGCGGTTATGCTCGCCACGGCGGCGGCGCTTTCTCTGGCAAGGACCCCAGCAAGGTTGACCGCTCGGCCGCATATGCTGCCCGCTGGGTTGCCAAGAACGTTGTCGCTGCCGGCCTGGCCGATAAGTGCGAAGTTGAGCTGGCTTACGCTATCGGCGTTGCCGAGCCCGTTTCCATCATGGTTGATACCTTTGGTACCAGCACCATCGAGCACGACAAACTGGAAGCCGCTGTGCGCAAAGTATTTGATCTGACCCCGGCAGCCATCATCCGTGACTTGGATCTGCGCCGGCCCATCTACCGCCAGCTGGCTGCTTACGGCCACATGGGCCGCGAGGAGCTGGGCGTGAAGTGGGAGAACACCGACCGCGTGGAAGCACTGAAAGCCGCTGTTGCTGAGCTGTAAATCGTATTTATCCTGATTTTTTCAGATTCATTCAAGCCTGTACTGCCATCAAAGCTGTACAGGCCTTTTTATTTTACCTTGATTGATTCTATCAAAGGGGTTACAAAAATGAAAAAACTGCCGCTTTTCCTGCGCATTGCCTTGCAAACAGCGGCCAACAATAGTAAAATAAATAGTAAATATGTATTGGCGTTTGCTGCCTTTGGGGCGCTCCTGATTGCAGGTTACGGCAAGCGCTGCCTTGTAATGCTTTGATAACGAGGTGTAGGAATATGGTACTTAGTATGACCGGTTATGGCCGCGCGGAGCAGGTTTTGAACGGGCGCGATATCGTTGTGGAACTGCGCAGTGTCAACTCCCGCTTTTTTGAATATTCGTCCCGTGTGCCCCGAACCTGCTCATTTTTGGAAGATAAGCTCAAAAAGCTGGTGGCTGCCAAGGTTAGCCGCGGCAAGGTTGAGCTGAACCTGAGCATTCAGAATGTTGCAGCGGCAGATACCGTTGTTCAGGTCAACTGGCAGTTAGCCAAAAGCTACCAGACCGCCATGCAGGCAATGTCGGAAAAGCTGGACCTGAAAAACGATGTTACCGTCAGCACCATCTGCCGTTTCCCAGATGTGTTGACCCAGACCGCTGCGCCCGCAGACCCGGATACCCTATGGGCTGATGTGGAGCAGGTTGCCCAGCAGGCGGTTGCCGCGTTTGTTTCCATGCGTGCGGTGGAAGGCGAAAAGCTGCGCACCGATGTGCTGAACCGCTTGGCAGCGATTGAAACGCTGGTTGCCCAAATCGAGCAGAACAGCGCCGGGCGTGTGCAGGCATATACCGAACGGCTGTACACCCGCCTGAAAGAGCTGCTGGAAGACCGCAACATTGATGATGCCCGCATCGTGACAGAAGCTGCTATCTTTGCCGATAAAACTGCCATCGACGAAGAGACTGTCCGTCTGCATAGCCATGTGGCCCAGTACCGTTCCATCCTGGAACTGGACGAGCCGGTTGGCCGCAAGCTGGACTTTTTGACGCAGGAACTGAACCGCGAATCCAACACCATCGGTTCCAAGTGCCAGGATATCAACATCACCTGCCTTGTGGTTGAGCTGAAATCTGAGATTGAAAAAATTCGCGAGCAGATTCAAAACATTGAGTGAGGCCCGGCCATGAAGCTTATCAACATCGGCTTTGGCAATATGGTCAACGCGGACCGTGTGATCGCCGTTGTCAGCCCGGATTCTGCACCCATCAAACGTATTGTGCAGGATGCGCGCGACAAAGGCGCGGCCATTGATGCAACCTATGGCCGCCGCACCCGCGCGGTGATCATTACGGATTCTGATCATGTGGTGCTTTCGGCTTTCGAGCCAGAAGAAGTTTTAGGACGTTTTGAAAAAGAACAGGATAAACCAACCGTGTAACCGCCTGTATAATATGTGTTAGGGGGATTTTGCATGAAAGGCGAAAAATATTTGTTTGTTGTTTCCGGGCCTTCCGGCACCGGCAAGGATACCGTTGTGGCAAAGCTGCTGGGCAGCCACCCAGAAATCGAAAAGACCGTTTCCGCCACCACCCGCACCATGCGCGAAGGGGAAGTGAACGGTAAAAACTACCATTTTTTGACCAAAGAGCAGTTTAAAACCGCTCTGGCAGAAGGCAATATTGTTGAGCACACCTGCTATTGCGAAAACTATTACGGCACCCTGCGTTCCGAAGTTGAGCGCCATATGGAGCAGCAGATTCCGGTTATTCTGGTGATCGAAGTGGAAGGTGCCGGCAACATCAAGCGGATGTACCCCGGTTCCACCACCATTTTTGTCATGCCGCCGGATATGAAAGAGCTGGAACGCCGCCTGCGTTACCGTGGGACCGAAGCGGAGGAAGTCATTCAGAAGCGCCTGCGCCGTGCCGAAACTGAGATTGCCCGTTCGGCTGATTATGACGAGCATGTGGTCAACAATGTTGTCGACACCTGCGCCGAAGAGATTTATTCCATCATCCAAAAGCGCATTGCCGAGCCCGATGCCGAATAATCCGCTGCCCCAAACGCCAAAACAGGAGGTGCGTGTTTGCCCTGCATTGCAAAAGTGGCGGTAAACGACGCCACCATCCATTTTGACAAGCTGTATTCCTATCTGGTTCCGCCAGATTTTTCGGAATCCCTCTGGCCCGGCAGCATTGTGTTGGTGCCGTTTGGGCGTGGCAATCACCCACGGATGGCTGTTGTTCTGGAAGTAGGAGCGGAAGAAGCCCCCGATCCACGTTTAAAAAGCCTGCTGGCCGCCGCGCCGGAAAAAGCCCGCTTGACCCCGGACCTGTTGGAGCTCGTGCATTTTTTGAAAGATCGTTATTTCTGCACCTGGTACGAGGCAGTCAAGGCGGTCATTCCGTATGGCGCACAGTACCAGCCCGGCATGGAAAACGGAAAGTCCGTATTAAAAAGCCGCCTAACCCGCACGCTGGAAACCGTTTATGCCCTGGTTGGTGGGTTGCCGGAGAAACCAAAACCCGGCGCACGCCAGATTCAGGCCGTGGAAGCGCTGCGCGCAGGGCCTTGCACCAAATCCGCTTTGGAAGCGCAGGGGATATCTTCCTCCACTTTAAACGGGTTATGCCAGAAAGGCATTCTGAAAACCGAACAACGGGATAAATCGCTGGATTTATTTGCTGATATTCCCTTTGACCCACAGCCGCTGGAACTATCGCCGGAGCAGCAAACCGCTTACGACCAGCTGGAACAGGATTTGCTGAGCGGACAGACCCGTGCGGCATTGCTGCACGGCGTTACCGGCAGCGGCAAAACCGCCGTATTCTTAAAGCTGATTGAAAAGACATTGGCGCAGGGCAGGCGGGCTCTGGTACTTGTGCCGGAAATCAGCCTGACCCCGCAGATGACACGCCGCCTGAAATCCATGTTCGGCAGCCGCCTTGCGGTGCAGCACTCCGCGTTGAATAACACCGAGCGCCTGCTGCAATGGCGGATGATCCAAAATGGCGATGCTGATATCGTGATCGGCACCCGCAGCGCTATCTTTTCACCGCTGCAAAACATTGGGCTGATCATCTTAGATGAGGAACAGGAACACACCTACCAAAGCGAATCCGCCCCACGCTATTCCGCCCATGACGTTGCCAAAAAGCGCGCCATGATGGAGCATTCCCTGCTGTTGTTTTCCTCCGCTACGCCGCGCACCGAAACCTATCACGCCGCCATAAGTAGCCGGATGCGGCTTGTTACGCTGACCCACCGTTATGGCGGTCGCCCGCTGCCAACGGTTGATTTTATTGATATGCGCGCCGAACTTGCCGCTGGGAACCCGCGGGAAGTCAGCCAGCGGATGGTACAGGAACTCGCTGCTAATCTGCAGCGCGGAGAACAGAGCATTTTGTTGCTGAACCGCCGCGGCTACCAGACCGTTGGCATGTGCGGCACTTGCGGCCATGTGCTGAAGTGCCCCAACTGTTCCGTGCCGCTGGTTTATCATAAAGCGCAGCACGCGCTGCTTTGCCATTACTGTGGGCACCGGGTCAGCCCTGTACCAGGGCTTTGCCCGGAATGCGGCGGCAAAATCGTGTACAGCGGTTTTGGTACCCAGAAAGTGGAGGAGGAGCTGGTCGAACTTTTGCCCGGTGCGCGGATCCTGCGCATGGATCAGGATTCGACCATGCAAAAAAACGCCCACGAAAAAATGTTGGCCCGTTTTGCCAAGCAGGAGTATGATATTCTGCTTGGCACCCAGATGGTTGCCAAGGGCTTGGATTTCGGCAATGTCACCCTGGTTGGTGTGCTGGGCATCGACTCCCTGCTTTTTGGGCAGGGGTTCCGCTCCTATGAGAATGTGTTCAGCCTGATCACTCAGGTCGTTGGCCGCGGCGGCCGGGCGGAACTGCCGGGTCGGGCGTTGATTCAAACCGCCGTGCCGGATCACCCTGTGCTCCAGTTGGCCGCAGCGCAGGATTACCCGGCGTTTTACCAGCAGGAGATCATGTTCCGCAAGTTCTCGCTCTATCCGCCGTTTTGCTCATTCTGCGTGGTCAGTTTTTCCGGTGCGCAGGAGATGGAAGTATTTCAGGCTGCGCGGCGTTTTGCCGCCATTTTGGGGCAGCAGTTCGCTGCACACCCCGGCCAGCCACTGCGTGTGCTTGGCCCCACCCCCATGAACATTGCCATGATCAGCGGGAAATACCGCTATAAACTAACATTGAAATGCCGCAACGATGCGGGGTTCCGTACCCTGATGCACGCCGCATTGGATGCTTACGCCGCCGAAAAGCTGCCCGCAAAAGCCGGGATCGCTTTGGACTTTAATTCCGACGGCGATTGAATTTTAAGGAGGATTTTTATTATGGCTCTTCGTACAATCGTAAAAGATGGTGACCCTATCCTGAAAAAGGTCTGCCGCCCCGTTACCAAATTTGATGACCGCCTTGCCACCCTGCTGGATGATATGCAGGATACCCTGGTGGATGCTGACGGTCTTGGCCTTGCCGGCCCCCAAGTTGGCATGATGCGCCGCATTTTCATCTGCCTGGATGACCGCAACCGCCCGGAAGATGCCCCCGCCGATTACAAAGATACTTTTATTGAGTTCATCAACCCCGAAATCGAATACCTAAGCGACGAAACCGTTGAACTGTATGAAGGCTGCCTGTCTTTCCCCGGCCACAACGGCGCTATTACCCGCTCCAAAAAGGTCAAGGTCAAAGCGCAGGACCGCAATGGCAACTGGTTTGAACTGGAAGCCGAAAACATGCTGGCCCGCTGCATCCAGCACGAGAATGACCACCTAAACGGCGTTACCATCATGGACCGTGCCACCCATTTTTATGAGGATGACTACCCGGAAGATACCGAGGATTAATCCCGCTTTGTACATCAATTTTCCCATACGCTTACGATAAGAAAAGGAATAACTTCTATGCGTATCCTCTTTATGGGCACCCCTGATATTGCTGCCGAAAGCCTGAACGCTCTGATTGCCGCCGGGCACGATATCTGCGCTGTGTTTACCCGCGCAGATAAGCCAGTTGGCCGCAAACAGATTTTAACCGCCCCACCGGTCAAGCAGACGGCTGTGGCCAACGGCATCCCTGTTTATCAGCCGCGCACCCTGCGCGATGGCAGCTCGGATGAGCTGATCAAAAGCCTGGCACCCGATATTATTGTCGTGGTAGCTTACGGCTGCATTATTCCGCCGCAGCTTTTGCATGTGGCCAAATATGGCTGCATCAACCTGCATGTTTCGCTGTTACCCAAGTACCGTGGTTCCGCCCCCATCCAGTGGGCCGTGCTGAACGGCGATGCCGAAACCGGCGTGACTATTATGCAGTTGGACGAAGGGTTGGATACCGGCGATATTTTGTATGTGCAGCCGGTTGCGATTGACCCGGACATGACCAGCGGCGAGCTGTTTGACCGCGTAAGCGCGATTGGTGCCAAAACGCTGGTTGAGGTCCTGCCCAAAATCAAAGCAGGGAAGCTGACCCCCAAAAAGCAAGAAGAATCTCTCGCCACCAAGGCGCCGTCCCTGACCAAAGAGATGGCACAGTTCGATTTTACCCAGCCTGCTGCCCACATCCACAACTGGGTGCGCGGTATGAACCCATGGCCAATGGCGTTCTTTATGCACGATGGCAAAAAAATCAAAGTCACCGCCAGCAAGCTTTCTGAAAATCCCGCCAACGCTGCGCCGGGTTCTGTATTGGCGGTTAAGCCGTTGACCATTGCCTGCCAGGATGGCGCAATCGTGTTGGATTCCGTCACGCCGGAAGGCGGCAAGTCGATGGCGGGTACCGCATGGGCTGCCGGCCGCCGCCTGAAAGCGGGGGACAGCCTGTGACCGCGCGTTACCTGGCCGTCAAGGCCCTTATGCGGCAGGAGCAAAACGGCTATGCAAACCTTGTGCTGGATTCTGAGCTGAAAGCCTGCAAGCCGCCGCTTTCCCCGCGGGATGCAGCTTTTGCTTCCGGTATTTTTTATACCGTGCTGGAGCGCCGCAGCCTGCTGGACTGGATGCTGGCACAGTTTTCCAAGCGCCCGCTGGAAAAGCTGGATGCTCCTGTGCGGGCCATTCTGCGCGCCGGGCTGGCACAGGCCAAGTTTATGGATGTTCCGCTGCCTGCGGCTGTCAATGAATCGGTCAAGCTAGCCAAAGCATTTGGCAAAACCAGTGCTGCAGGTATGGTCAACGCCATGCTGCGCCGCACGGCCGCATTGGACCCCAAGCCGGAACATTGGCCGGATCTGGAAGAACGGCTGCGCACCTATTACTGTCTCTCTCAGCCGATTGCCGCGTTGTTTGCAGCACAGTATCCGCAGGATGCCGAGGCAATGGCTGCTGCGTTTTATCAGCACCGCCCCACCGCCATCCGGGTCAACCCGCTGCGCACGACCGATGAAGCCCTGACGCAGACATTGCAACAGGAAGGTCACACCGTAACGGCTGGCCCATGGCCGCACTGTCTGCTGGTTATGTTCAACGGTAATCCCGCTGCATCCAAAGCATTCCACGCCGGGCAATTCCATGTGCAGGGGTTAGCCAGCCAGTTTGCTGCCTTGTGCTGTGATGCCCGCCCCGGTATGCGGGTGCTGGACCTGTGCGCCGCCCCTGGGGGCAAAAGCCTGACGATTGCCGAGCAGATGCAGAACCGCGGTGAGCTGTTCAGCGGTGAAGTCATGACAGGCCGCGTCAAACTGCTGAAGCAGGCCTTTGACCGCTGCGGCATTGAGCGCGCCAAGCCTTACCATGGGGATGCCACTATCCTGAACCCCGCCTTTGGCCTTGGCAGCTTTGACCGCGTGTTATGCGATGTGCCCTGTTCCGGCCTTGGTGTCATCGGCAAAAAGCCGGACATCCGGGAAAAAACGCTGGATGGGATTGAAAATTTACTATTAACACAGCAAAAAATCCTGCAAAACGGCGCAAAATATCTTGCCCCGAACGGCCGTTTGGTGTATTCTACCTGTACGGTGAATCATCACGAAAATGAAGCCCAAGTACGCCAGTTCCTGCAAGACAATCAAGATTTTTCCGTTATAGCGCCACAAATCACATTGTCCGGTATGCGGGTGGGGGAGTACGGCACACTGTTTCTGCCGCACGAAACATCCACAGACGGTTTTTTTGCCGCTATTTTGGAGCGCCAAAAGAACTGCTGACGCAAAATACACAAATCGTCTATTCAAAAATTAGAGAAAAGGTATATAATAATTGGAGGGAAAGCACCGCATGCAGCAAGCACATATGCAGCCACAGAACGAACCCCAGGCAGAAACCAAAAAAAACTGTCTGACGGACCTGACGCTGCCCAAGCTGACGGATTACATTAAATCCATCGGCCAGCCAGCTTTCCGTACCAAGCAGATTTTTAAGTGGATCCACCAAAAGCAGGTTACGGATTTTTCTGCCATGACAGATCAACCCAAAGCCCTGCTTGCCCAATTTGCACAAAACTGCACCCTGGCTGTGCCCACCATCCGCCGCCGCCAGCAGTCCAAAGACGGTACGGTCAAATATCTGCTTCAGCTTGCGGACGGCAACTGCATTGAAACGGTTTTGATGCGCTACCATTACGGCAACACTGTATGTGTATCCACACAGGTGGGCTGCGCTATGGGGTGCCGCTTTTGCGCTTCCACCCAGGCGGGCCGCGTGCGGGACTTGACCTCCGGCGAGATTGCTGCGGAAATTTATACCGCGCAAAAGGATACCGGGGAGCGCGTTTCCCATATCGTCCTGATGGGCATTGGTGAGCCGCTGCACAATTTTGATAACGTGATGGACTTTCTGGACATTATCTCCTGCCCGGAAGGCGTCAATATCGGGATGCGCAACATCAGCCTTTCCACCTGCGGCCTTGTGCCGGGAATTGATAAGCTGGCAGAGCGCAAATTGCAGCTAACCCTTTCGGTATCCCTGCACGCGCCGGACAATGTGACCCGCAGCTCCATGATGCCGGTTAACGATGCGTTCCCGCTGGAAAAGCTGATCCCGGCCTGCCGCCGCTACCAGAAAACGACCGGGCGGCGCATCAGCTTTGAATATTCCATGGTCAATGGTGTCAATGATTCGCCCCAAATGGCAAAAAAACTGGCCGATCTGATCCGTGGCATGGGGGCCCATGTCAACCTGATTCCCATTAACCCGGTCGATGGCAGCCCTTACTCGGCAACGGATGAAGCCAATGTGCGCCGGTTCCAGAAAATGCTGGAAGATTTGGGTGTAAATGCCACCATCCGCCGCCGCCTTGGTACCGATATCAGCGCTGCCTGCGGCCAGCTCCGGCGCGAAGATGCCAAACAGGCCGAACAAGCAACACGGCAAACGACGAGCGAAAGGACCAACGCACAATGAAAATTGCAGCTCTAACAGATATTGGCAGCTGCCGCCAGGAAAATCAGGATAATTATTGTGCCCGTCAGTTGGTCGATGGTACTGGCTGGGGCCTTGTCTGTGACGGCATGGGCGGGGCCAACGGCGGGCGGGTCGCTTCCACCCTTGCCACCCAAACCATGCTGCGCTATTTTGACCATTCCCTGCGCACGATTGAAAACGGCGAAGAAAAAGCCTTTATGATGCGCGCATTTGATAATGCCAACCGCGCCGTATATGAAAAAGCGACCTCTGATCCCGAAGTGCTCGGTATGGGCACCACGGGGGTATGTGCTTTACAGCGCGGCAACCTGGCGCATATTGTACACGCAGGGGATTCCCGCGCGTACCTGTGGCATGGCGGAGCAATCCGCCAGCTGACGCGGGATCATTCCATGGTGCAGCAGCTGGTGGACAGCGGGCAGATCACCCGCGAACAGGCCGCCCTGCATCCGCAGAAAAATCTGATTACACGTGCCCTTGGCGTTTCGGCCAATATTGTGCCGGAATATAACCGCTGCGAGGTGGTTCCCGGTGACCTTTTGCTGCTTTGTACCGATGGATTAACCAACATGGTACCCGATGCAGAGCTTGCGCTGCTTTTGCAGGAGTCCGCCTTTTTTGACGCGCCGGGGGTACTGGTTGACCGTGCCCTGAAAGGCGGCGGGCAGGATAACATCACCGTCCTTTTGCTGGGCGTTGAAACTACGGAGGAAACAAATGGATAATCTGATCGGCAAAAAGCTGGATGGCCGCTATCTGATTGAAAGTCTGATCGGCGTTGGCGGCATGGCCAATGTTTATAAAGGCCGCGATGTCCGCACCGGCAACCAGATCGCCGTCAAGGTGCTGAAAGAAGAGTTTCTTGATAACGAAGAGCTGGTCCGCCGCTTTAAGAACGAATCCAAAGCTATCTCGATTTTGAACCATCCCAACATTGTCAAGGTGTATGATGTCTCTGTAACAGATCAATTGCAGTACATCGTGATGGAATATATTGACGGCATTACGCTGAAAGAATACCTGAAGCAACGCAACGGTGCCCTAACCTGGAAAGAGGTTGTCCACTTTGCCACACAGGTGCTCAGCGCGTTGGATCATGCACACTCCAAGGGCATTGTTCACCGCGATGTGAAGCCGCAGAATATTATGCTGCAGGCGGATGGCTCCATCAAAATGATGGACTTTGGCATTGCACGCTTTTCCCGTGCACAGAGCCAGACTGTCAGCGACAAGGCCATCGGCTCGGTTCATTACATCAGCCCGGAACAGGCCAAAGGCGACCATACCGATGCCCGCACTGATATTTATTCTGTTGGCGTTATGATGTACGAGATGCTGTCCGGCAAGCTGCCGTTTGATGGTACTGGGGCAGTTTCCATCGCCATCATGCAGATCAGTGAAAAGCCGAAGCCGCTGGCTGAGGTTGCCCCCAATATCCCGGTTGGACTGCGCCAAATCACCGAGAAGGCCATGGAAAAGGATCCCGCCGACCGTTACCAATCCGCGCAGGAAATGCTGGATGCCATTGCTGCGTTCCGCCGCGACCCCAGCATCAGCTTTGAATACGAATATAACACGCAGGACAACCCGGATAAAACCATTAACCGTGTTGTCAGCAGCACAGCCAAAACAGCGGGCAAAGCCGCTGTCAGCACCAGCCAGGCACGCCGTGCCGGCACCATGAACAGTGGGAAAGGCAAAAACGTGAAAAAGCAGAAAGCCAAGGCAGCCAAGGGGTTCAGCATGCTGCCCATCTTCTTTGGTATGGCGGTCGCCTTTGTGATCGGTGCTGCCATTCTGGTCTATCTTATTTTCACCAATTCCACAAACTCTTTCTTCTCCAAGCATGCTGACGTACAGCTCATCAATTTTGTCGGCATGACGGAGGATGAGTTCCGTGCATCGGATTATAATTCCAGCCTGCTCGCCAAGTGGGTGTACGAATACAACGATGCACCGGAAGGAACGATTTTTCAGCAAAACCCTAAGCAGGGCCGCACTGTAAAGGCAGGCCAGAAAGTGACCCTGAAGGTAAGCCTTGGCACCCAGTGGGTCACTGTGCCGGATGTAAAAACATATGTAAGCGATGATGCCAAAAAGACCTTACAGGATAGCGGCCTTCAGGTTGTAAGCAAATATGTGGAGGACGAGAGCGTTGCCGCAGGCACCGTTGTGTATACCGAACCCGCCGGCGGCGAAACGGTAGAGGGCGGCAGCACCGTAAACATGTATATTGCGCGCTCCAAGCGAGACAACATGGTTTCCGTTACCTCCGTGACAGGTTTGCAGGTCAGCGAAGGCACCGCCGACCTGCAGCGCCAGAACCTGGTGGTCAGCGTTGTGGAACAGCCCAGCAGCGAGGCCGAGGGCACTATTCTGAACCAGGAACCCGCTGCAGGCACCCAGGTACGCATCCGCAGCACGGTGCGCCTGTATGTGGCTACCGCAATGCCGGAAGTTGTGCAAGACCCCATCACCTCGGATTCTCCGTCCTCTGGTGATGGTGCACGTTGGCCTCAGGAAATTACTGACGATAACGGTAATACATGGTGGGTCGATGTAGAACAGCGCGATGGCCATGTTTACCGCCTGGATACTGGTGAAATGCTGTGGTAATGACAAATTATATCACAAAGGGCATTGGCGGTTTTTACTATGTTAAAACCGAAACCGGCATTGTGGAGTGCCGCGCCCGCGGCATTTTCCGCAAACGCGGTATTACGCCGGTAGCGGGAGATCAGGTTGTATTAAGCGCCGACCGTACCACGATTGACGAAATTCTGCCGCGCAAAAATGTTTTTATCCGCCCTCCGGTTGCTAACCTTGATGTGCTGTTTATTGTGGCAAGCACCACCCAGCCGGTGCCCAGCACATTGATTCTGGATGAACTGACTGCTGCCGCCGTTTATAAAGACGTGCAGCCGGTTATTGTCATCACAAAAGCCGACCTTGCCGCCGCGGATGCCTTGGAGAAAGCTTATGCGGACAGCACGATTCCTTTGATCCGGCTGGATTACGATACCGGCGAAGGTCTGGATCAAATTCGTGCGCGCATTGCAGGGAACTTGTGTGCATTCTGCGGCAACTCCGGTGTGGGCAAGTCTACACTGTTGAACGCGCTGGCTCCCCAGCTGGAACGCCAGACCGGCGGTATCAGCCAAAAATTGGGCCGTGGCCGTCATACTACCCGTGAAGTGGAGATTTTTGAGGTATGTGGTGGTCTGCTTGCCGATACCCCCGGGTTTGCCAGCCTGGATGCCAACAAGATTTGCCGCATTCCGCCGGAAGAGCTGCAGCATGCTTTCCCGGAATTTGAGCCGTATTTTGGGCAATGCCGTTTTACCGGCTGCTCCCACCGCAGCGAAAAAGGCTGTGCGGTGCGCGCGGCTTTGGAAGAGGGCAAGCTTTCGGATACACGCTATCAGAGCTACCTGACCATGTACGAGGAAGCCAGCCAGTTAAAGGAGTGGGAACGCTGATGCAGGATCTTACCAAACGTGCCGTTATTCTTTCGGCCATGCCGGTTACGCCCGCTTTGTCCGCGTACCTGCAGCCGGGGGATACCGTTGTTGCCTGTGATGCCGGGTACCGCAATGCGGCTGTGCTGGGCATTCAGCCGGATCTGATCGTGGGGGATTTTGATTCTGCCCCCAAGCCGGAAACCACCGGTGATATGATCATTCTGCCCCATGTAAAGGACGATACTGATACCCACTATGCTGCAAAGTGGCTGTGTGAACGGGGGTACCGTCATATCGTCATGCTGGGTGCCCTTGGCGGCAAGCGGATGGAACACACGTTTTCCAACGTATCCACCGCGTTGTACTTGGCAAGCAACGGCGTTGATGTCACCCTTGCAGACGAGCACAGCGAGCTGCATATTTTGTGTCCAGGCAAACCGCTAATATTGCAAAAGAAAGACTGGATGTATCTTTCCGTGTTCCCGCTGGATGGGCCGCTGGGCGGTGTATCGATTCACGGCGTGTTTTATCCATTGAAAGATGCAACGCTGACACCGGATTACCCCCTTGGCATCAGCAATGAATTTACCGCACCTGAAGCTGAACTTTGCTGCCAAAGCGGCCATGGTCTTGTAATTTTGACCCGCGCTGACGGGTAACATTGCCTGCACCTGCTGCATAGTATGGCTTACAAACCTGGAAGGGGGAATATGCCATGCAGATTGTTGTGGTAAAATGTCCGCATGCCCTGCGCTGGCTGCTGCGCGCTGTATTTAAGGTTTAATTTTTCCATTGTAGCCCTGCCGGGCCGTATGTTTGTACGGTTCCGACAGGGCTATTTTTTTACCCCCGCGCATATAGTACACAAGAGGCAATCAAAAACTTTCCCCGTATCGGGGCAAGGAAAGGGGTATACCGCCATGCAAAGCAAAGCCGCCAACCAACCGCTTACCATTGAAACCGGCCAGGCCCTTGCCAATACTGGCCGCTGGGAAACCCGGCAGGAGCTGCCTGTTGAAACCGAGATTCTGATTCCGGATTACCTGCCCGCAGTGTTCAAAATTGTAAAGTGCCTGTTGGAACCCGTTATCATGCAAAACAGCGTGGCTGACCGCCGCTGGCAGTGCAGCGGCTACCTGCGCTGCACTGTGTACTATCAGTCCGATGAAGCCGGAACTCGCCTGTACCGCACTGAGCAGAAATACGCTTTTGAAAAAACCATTGACCTGCCGGAAGACAATTATCTGCCCGGCGCCGCCCGCCTGTGGGGCGAACTTGAATACTGCAACTGCCGCTCTGTCAGCGAGCACCGCATTGACATCCGCGGCGCTTATACCTTAAATGCTGCTATTGGCATGGTTGAGCCGGTAGAGTTTATCACCAACCTGACCGGCTGCGGCGTTGAGCAGTGGAGCCAACAGCTTAACGGCATCATCTGCGCTGCGTGCGAGGAACGCACCTTTACTGCAGAAACGCCGTTTCCGTTGCCCGGTGAAGGTGAAACAGTCCTGGACATTACAGGCAGTTTTTTGCCCGGCACATCCAGCGTTCATACCGGCCAGCTGGATGCAGCCGGAACCCTTGCCATGCAGCTCTGCTCCCGCGCTGCCGGTACAGAACAGCTTACAATTCAAACTAAAGATGTTCCCGTCACCCAGACGCTTGACCTGCCCAACGCCGCAGAAGGCGACAGTGCGGTACTTTGGGGCGAAGTATTGGCCTGCACCCTGACTGCGACAAAGCAGGAAGAAGAGCCGCTTTTGAGCATCACATGGAAGCTGCACGCTGAACTCTGGCGCCCGACAGTGTACATGGCGGTTTCGGATGCTTATTCCACGATCTGTAACATGACGCTTGAAAAGCGGACTTTCAACCAGTTCATGCCTCTTGCCAGTGTAGATACCACTATCCCGGTTATGATCGAAGATGATCTGCCGGATGCCAATGTTTCCATTCTGGGCTGTTTTGTCACGATTGGAGCCCCACAGCTGACCGCCGCAGAAAAGGGTGATGTCATCCAAGTTGCCGGGCGCGGTACCGCGCACCTGATTTGTGCGGATGACCGCGGCGAACTGACCTGCTATGATAAAATCTTCCCCTGGGCCCTGGCGGAGACCTTCCACGGTTCTATCGGGCAAAGCATCCCTCACTTGCACGCAGCGGTACGGCATATTGCCAGCAGCCGCGCCGGAAGCAAAGCACGGGTCGAGCTGGAACTGCAGGTAAGCGGCATTCTGCTGCAGAGGATTCCGCACGAGGTCGTTTTCTCCGCCACGCCGGGAGAAGAATACCCTGACAGTAAGGATGGGCCTGCGCTCTACCTGTACTATGCCCAAAAAGGGGAGGCCATTTTTGATATTGCCCGCCGTTACCATGCCCGCGCCAGCGACCTCGCCACGGCTAACCACCTGACCATCCCGGAAGGGCAGAGCGCCCAGGAGCTTACTGCTGACGCAACCTGCCTGCTGATACCGGCAGCTTTGTGAAAGGGGATGCTGCAATGACACAGGATCAAATTTATCAGAACATTGCACAGCGTACTGGCGGCGATATTTATATCGGCGTGGTCGGCCCCGTGCGCAGCGGCAAAAGCAGTTTCATCAAGCGCTTTGCGGAGCTGATGCTGCTGCCCCGCATCAAAAACGAAGCACAGCGCGCCCGCGCCAAGGACGAACTGCCCCAATCCGCCGCCGGGCGGACGATCATGACAACCGAACCAAAGTTTATCCCGGAAAAAGCGGTCAGCATTGACCTGAAAGCCGGCGGAAGCTTCCGCGCACGGCTAATCGACTGCGTGGGATATATGGTGGATGGTGCCCTTGGGCACGAAGAAAACAACGCCCCGCGGTTGGTCAAAAGCCCTTGGTTTGACCAAGCGGTTCCCTTTGACCAGGCAGCTGAAACCGGCACCCGCCGGGTCATCCGCGAGCACGCCACCATCGGTCTTGTTGTAACAACGGACGGCAGTGTGGCGGAACTCCCACGTGAAAAGTATCTGCCCGCGGAACGCCGCATCATTGCCGAACTGGATGAAATCGGCAAGCCGTATCTGATTTTGCTGAACTGCACAGAACCGGACAGCGAACCTGCCCATGCGCTTGCTGCCCAGATGGAAGAAGTCTATCATCACCCGGTTTGCCCCATCAATGCCGTCAACCTGACAGCGGAACAGCTAAACAATATCCTGCAAAAGCTGCTTTATGAGTTCCCACTGCGGGAAATTGCCGTTTCGATGCCGTCCTGGGTCACCATGCTGGAACCGGGGCACTGGCTGCAAAGTTCTGTCTACCAGGCCCTGCTGGAACTGGCCGGCAGCGTGCACAAAATGGGGGATATGACCCGCGGCAAGCTCCAGCTGAACTGTGCCAACACAACCGGCGTTACCCTGACCGGCATGGACCTTGCCTGCGGCCAGGTGCAGCTGCAGGTTGGTATTGAGCCTGATATCTTTTTCAAGATTTTGGGCGAGGAAACCGACCTTCCCATCACAGATGAAGCCAGCCTTTTGCCCTGTATGCTGGAGCTGGCTAAAGCCAAAGCGGCGTATGACAAAATCAAAAGTGCCTTGGAGCAGGTTCAGGCCACTGGGTACGGCATTGTTATGCCCGGTATTGAGGAACTGCACCTGGAAGAGCCCGAAATCGTCCGCCAGGGCGGGCAGTATGGGGTACGGCTTTCCGCCAGTGCCCCCAGCCTGCACTTGATGCGTGCGACCATCCACACCGAGCTTTCGCCAACCGTTGGCAGCGAGGAGCAGGGAGAAACACTGATCCAGGGGCTTTTGAAAGACTTTGAGAGCGACCCCAGCAAGTTGTGGAGCACCAATATTTTTGGCAAAAGTCTGAACGAACTGGTGAATGAGGGTTTACAGGCCAAACTTATGCATATGCCCGCCGAAGCCCGCACCCGCCTGCAGCAGACACTGGAACGCATTATCAATGATGGCTGCGATGGGCTGATCTGCATTTTGCTGTAAGGAGGTGCCGCATTGTTCAGGCAAAAAAGGCTGGCCAGAGCTGCACAAATCCGGTGTGAGAACACCCGCCGGGCGTTCCACCTCTCTTTGCAGCAACTACGCCAGAACGAAGCCGCCTTCCAACAGGCGCAGGAAGACTTTGCCATCGAACGCACCATTTATGAGCACGCCGCCTTAATGTGCCACTGCCGGGCAATCTTGCGAGAACTGAGGGGGAGTGGCACATGCCTGCATCTATAATCGCTGTGGGTATTTTCTGTCTGCTGGTCACTGCCCGCGCAGCTGCCTGCCGCCGCTGGCCGCTGCTTGGCATTTTTGGTGGGGCAGCATGCGGTCTGGCCGGGCTGGGGGCAGTGGCTCTGCTTGGCCCTTTAACGGGCGTCGCTCTGCCGCTGAACGCCCTGACTGCGGGAACCGCCGTTATCTTAGGGCTGCCGGGTGTAATTCTATTGATGGTGCTAAACCTGTTATAGTATTACTTTTTAAGGCAATACCGCATAATTCCAAGTGCCGATACGGCGAGCGAGGTGCGGCAGATGCTAAGCCAAAAGCGCAGATAA
>ERZ773146.1027-NODE-1027-length-20564-cov-5.403238_pt1 | contig 20564 bp, 18 predicted proteins | sample MGYA00580847_ERZ773146 | MGnify/ENA primary metagenome ERZ773146 (study PRJEB29015, sample SAMEA2737830) | human gut metagenome | biome: human gut; feature: human-associated habitat; material: faeces | place: China | collected 2012 ...
TGAGTGGACAAAATAATAATACTGTGTTGGGCTAACGCTGACAGATCAGATTACAGCACTGGAAGAATTTAAAAAAGCGGAATATATTGAAAAGTGGGCATATGAACTTGCCAAATTGTATGATGAAGCCGGAATGACAGCAGAATGTCTGGAAGAATGTGATGATCTGATCTTGTGGTTCAGTGAAGGCAAATATGTATACCTTGCAATGGAACTGAAGATGAAGTATAAGCCACTGACACCACTTCAGCAGGAGAAATATGACAGCCGTCCGGGAGCGGTTAAGAAGAAACCGGAACCGGAGAAACAACCGGAATCAACACTGGAAGAAGTGGATGACGAGAATGAATATAATGAAAGTACAGAAGAGACTGTTGACGTACAAGAAGAGCCGGTCAGAGAGCCAGTGACAGAAAGAGTTGATGAATCTGAAGTTCAGGAAATTCCTCCGCAGGAAGTACCGATGCAGGAAACTGTTGTACAGGAAGAGATTCCACAGGAAGTGCCGATGCAGGAAACTGTTGTACAAGAAGAGATTCCGCAGGAAGAAATTGTAGAAGAAGCTGCAGAAGAAGTCGTGGAAGAAGAACCGGTATATACTGAACCGGAAGAGGCTGCGGAAGAACATGGATCAACGATCAAACAGGTTGTGACGGGAGCTACTTTGGAGGAAGCTTTAGCGCAGGGCATGGCGGTTGCCAATGGCATTACAATTGAAGAAGAAGCAATGAAGGAGCGTGAAGATGAGATTCTGGCGAATGGTCAGATGATGATCGATGATATTCTTCAGAAATGGGAAGAAAAACAGAAAGACCACGAAGCAGCAATCGAGAAGCAGAAAGCAAAAGATGAAGAGCGTCTTCAGAAAGAAAGAGAACAGGCTCGTATCCGCCAGGAAGAAGAACGCAGAGAAGTTGAGAGAAAAGCGGCGGAAGCTGAGGCAAGAAGAAAAGCCGAGGAAGAAGAGGCAGCAAGAAAGGCGGCCGAAGAAGAAGCAAGAAGAAAAGCTGAGGAAGAAGCAGCAAGAAAAGCGGCCGAAGAAGAAGCAAGAAGAAAAGCCGAGGAAGAAGCAGCAAGAAAAGCGGCCGAAGAAGAGGCAAGAAGAAAGGCCGAGGAAGAAGCAGCAAGAAAGGCAGCCGAGGAAGAGGCAGAACCGATAAGCAAGACACAGAGAATTCCGGATGATATTGTACGTCTGATGGAAGAAATGGGAAATGAAGAGTCGGAAGAAGAACTCTATGAAGAGGATTTTGAAGATGGTTCGGAAACGGAAGAAGACTTCATTGAAGGAATCGAAGAAGAACTTAGCGGAATCGATATGAGTGGAAGCAGTTTTGAAGAAGCCGATTTCGAGGATGAAGATTTTGAAGAAGCTGATTTCGAAGAGGAAGACTTTGAGGATGAAGACTTTGAAGAGGCTGATTTCGAAGAGGAAGACTTTGAGGATGAAGACTTTGAAGATGAGGACTTTGAAGAAGCTGATTTTGAAGAGGAAGACTTTGAGGAGGAAGACTTTGAGGATGAAGACTTTGAAGAAGCCGATTTTGAAGAAGAAGACTTCGAAGCTGATTTTGCGGATGTAGAGGACGAAGAAGAAGACTTCGACGATGATTTTGCAGATGTAGACGATGAAGAGACAGATTTTGATGACGAAGACTTAGAGATTGAAGACGACGAAGAAGCGGATGAAGAGTTAGAAATCGAAGAGCCATCAGAGGAAGAGATTCAGGCAAGAATCAAGAAATCTAAAGGCGGTGTTCCGTTCGATACAGGATTTGTTGTAACCGGAAGATATGATCTGAGTGCTACGAGTGAGATCGGTCTGAAAGCCGGACTTACAGAAGAACAGAAGAAGCTGTTCTCATATTTTGTACCGGTGAGAGGAATGAGCGAACAGATCGTTGAAGTACTTGATAACGACAGAAGGGCACAGAGAGAAGGAACATCCAAGACAGGTAACCTTCTTGTGATTGGTAGAAAAGGATCTGGTAAGACAGTCCTTGCGGTTGATATTGTAAAAGCAATTCAGAAACAGAGAAGTCTGAAACAGGGTAAAGTAGCAATCGTTACAGGTGAATCTCTTAATAAGAAAGAGCTTACGAATATTATTCAGAAGCTGCGCGGCGGAGCGATCATCATCGAGCATGCAGGAAAATTGAATGCGAGAACTGTAAAAGAGTTAAATTATCTGATGGAGAAGAAGACAGGAGAATTGCTCTTTGTACTGGAAGATCAGAGAAAACCTCTGGAGCGTCTGATGACAGCAAACCCGGAATTCAAGAAGAAGTTCAGTTCTAAGCTGGAGCTTCCAGTATTCATCAATGATGAGCTGGTAACATTCGGTCAGACATATGCGAAAGAGAATGGATACAAATTGGATGAGATGGGAATCCTTGCACTGTACAGCCGTATCGATGTAATGCAGAGAGAAGATCATGCAGTATCAGTTGCTGAAGTAAAAGAGATCATGGATGAAGCAATCTCACATTCACAGAAAGCAAATGTAAAACATCTTGCACGAAGAGTATTCGGCAAGGGAACCGACGATTCTGACAGAATTATTCTGAAAGAAGAAGACTTTAGAATTTAACAAAAACGAATACCTGTAAGAAGCTGTCGAGAACAGGATTTACAGGTCGGATTTTGAAAGAGTTTTGACAAACTAAACGGTCAAAGCTCTTTCTTTTTGCCTGTTTGTAAAGTATAATGTTCTTATAAATATGCAGCAGAATGCGAGGGGTAATTATGGCTGAAAAAAAGAAAAAACCATATGAAATAGGTGAATTGGATCAATACCTTTTCGGACAGGGCAATCATTATGAGATTTATGAGAAGCTGGGCGCACATCTGGTACAGAACGGAAAACAAAAAGGTGTGTATTTTGCAGTGTGGGCACCGCATGCGCAGGCGGTATCGGTAGTCGGAGAGTTCAATGAATGGGACACAGAGGCAAATCCGATGAAGAGGGAAGAGCCGCTCGGGATCTATACCTGTTTTATACCAGGTGTGAAGAAGGATCAGATGTATAAATATTGTATCGAGACTTATTCGGGAGAACAGATATTTAAGGCAGATCCATATGCCAATTATGCGGAGTTAAGACCGGGAACAGCATCCAGGGTCGCAGATATTGAGAATATCAAATGGACAGATACAGAGTGGATGACACGTAGAAAGACCTGGAATCATAAGCACGAGCCAATGTCTGTCTATGAGGCACATATTGGTTCCTGGATGCGTCACCCGGGAAGGGAAGATGAAGGATTCTATACATATAGAGAATTTGCCAGGGCAATTACCAAATACATAAAAGAAATGGGTTACACACATGTGGAACTGATGGGAATTGCCGAGCATCCGTTTGACGGATCCTGGGGATATCAGGTGACCGGATACTATGCACCGACATCCAGATATGGGTCGCCGGAAGATTTTGCATGGATGATCAATTATCTGCATAGAAATAAAATCGGTATCATTCTCGACTGGGTACCGGCACATTTCCCGAAGGATGCACACGGACTGGCAGATTTTGACGGAACACCGACGTACGAATATGCAGATCCAAGATTGGGAGAACATCCGGACTGGGGAACGAAAGTATTTGATTTTGGAAAGAATGAAGTAAGGAACTTCCTGATCTCAAATGCGTTATTCTGGGTTGAGAAGTTCCATATAGACGGATTGCGTGTGGATGCGGTTGCTTCGATGTTGTATCTGGATTACGGACGAAAGGACGGAGAATGGGTTGCAAACAAATATGGCGAGAATAAGAATCTGGAGGCGATCGATTTCTTCAGACATCTGAATTCTGTTGTACTTGGAAGAAACCCGGGAGCACTTATGATCGCAGAAGAATCTACGGCATGGCCGCAGGTTACCGGAGATGTAGAAGAAGGTGGATTGGGATTCAGTCTGAAGTGGAATATGGGATGGATGCATGACTTCACAGAATATATGAAACTGGATCCATATTTCCGAAAGGATAACCATCATCTGATGACATTTGCCATGAGTTATGCATACAGTGAGAATTATATTCTGGTATTGTCGCATGATGAGGTGGTACATCTCAAGTGTTCGATGTTGAATAAGATGCCGGGACTTGGATTTGATAAATATGCGAATCTGAAAGCCGGATATGCATTTATGATGGGACACGCAGGAAAGAAACTTCTGTTTATGGGACAGGAATTTGCACAGCTTCGTGAATGGAGTGAAGAACGGGAACTGGACTGGTTCCTGTTGGCCGAACCGGAACATCAGCAGATGAAGATGTGGGTAAAAGACCTCTTACACCTGTATAAGAGGCATAAGGCAATGTATGAGATGGATCAGAGCTGGGAAGGATTCGAATGGATCAATGCGGATGACGGATACAGAAGTATCTACAGTTTTATGAGACATTCGAAAGGTGCAAAGAAGAATCTGTTGTTCGTCTGCAACTTTACGCCGATGGCAAGAGATGATTACAGAGTCGGAGTGCCGAGAAAGAAACAGTATAAACTGATCCTGAACAGTGATGAGGAGAAATACGGCGGAACCGGAGCAGATCGTAAGAAGATATACAAAGCGGAGAAGAAAGAATGTGATGGAAGACCGTATTCATTCGCATACAAATTGCCGCCTTACGGAGTTGCTGTATTCGAGTTTTAATTATATGAAGTCAGTGGCAAAAAACTTTGATGCCTGCGGATAAAAATGCCGGGAAGTGTTGAAACTTCCCGGCATTTTTCGTTTTACTATACATCTTTATTAATGACTGTATTTAGTTGGAAGAACTGTCGGCTGAGGAATCAGAAGTATCGGAACCAGAGGCATCGGATTCACTGCTGTTTTGTGTGTTGCTCTGGTTATCAGACTGGTTATCTGTACTGTCATTCAATGAAGAATCATCAGCAGAGTTGTCTGTTGTGCTGTCATCTGAAGAATTAGCATCGTTGTTCAGAGAATCGTTCTGTGTGTCGCCAGACGGCTCATCAGTATTATCAGAGTTATCTTCTGTAATGGCATCATCGTTACTCTTGTCTATGTCGTCTTTCTTAGAATTGTTTCCACCGAACAGATCTTTGAAGAACTTCTTGATCTTGCCCCAGAATCCGCTGTCATCACTGTTGTCATCCGAAGTATCATCCGAAGCGGCATCTGAACTGTCTGTGCTGTTGGAAGAATTGTCGGAAGAATCCAGTGTACTGTTAGTTACGACATCATCACCGAGTGCGCTGTCATCCGTGCCGTTAATGATTCCACCATCGGAACTGTCATCGCCGCCGAAGATACCTTTGATAGAACTCCAGAGGTTGGAGAAGAATCCGCCACTCTTTCCGTCAATGTTATCTAATGTATTCTTCAGAGCTTTGACATCATAGTCATACTGGGAAATGTTTTTCATCAGATCGGAGATCTTGTCGATCTGTTCCTGTGTCAGCGTGACGTTGTTATCCTTGGCAGCGTTTTCAACTGCATTCTGAATGTCATCTGCATCCGTTAATCCGCCCTCGATCACATCTTTTTTTACATCGTTCATGACACTTTCCGCTTTGTCCTGGCCGATGTTATTGGCCAGATCTCCTGTGGTGACAAGTTCATCGGTCGCAGCTGCTTTCTGATCGTCATTCAGAGTTGTTCCGGTGGCTTTCTCATAAGCCATCATGATACCTGTCAGTGCACCGGTTCCGGATACTTCGATCGGAGAAGCGGCAACGACATTACAGTTTTCAACACCGGATGTCAGAAGCGTACTGGAGATCATAGAGCTTGTAACATAAGTTAAGTTGGAAACCTTTACCTGGATTCCGCCGCTTGTGGTCGGTTCTACATAAGAACAGCTGTAGGTACGGGTACCGATTTGTTCGTCGGGAGCGACTCCTTCCAGATATTTTCTTTCATCTGCATTGGTAACTTCGATGACTTCTGCTTTGTCAGATGAAGTTCCGAAATACTCATACATAGAATTCTTCTGTGAATCAGTCAGATTGGCGCCAAGTGTTACGACTTTGGATGAATCTGCTCTTACAACCAGTGGTGCCGCAGTAGATCCAAGTACGATTGCCATGGCAACTGGTAATGCTCTTTTAAATTTTTTCATAATGCGTGGTGTGTTCACCATGCCCCCTTTTTATTAAATATTTTTATCCCTGTTACTTTTTTAATATAACATAAAACAGTGTGTTTTCCTAGAAAATATAAATTAACTATTTCTAAAGATTTTCTGTAGATTGCGTCCGCATCTGCACAGTCAACAACTTTTGCAGGCGTGAGTCCAGCTCCTTTTGCGGTATCATTCCCTGCATGGTGGCAATCAGTTCTCGGTCTTTGAAAATGAGAAATGACGGAAGAAGATCGGTCTGATATTGCGCAGCAAGAAGTGCGGATTCAGAGGTCTCTACTTCAAAAAAGCAGATGCTGCCGAAATATTTCTTCTGATATTTCTTTTCCAGATCTTCTATGACAGGGCGCATCATTGCACATTTTCCACACCAGACAGCGTAGAACATGACTACAGCCAGTGTGGGATGCTCCGGTCCAGCCTTTGCCGGTGTATCGGAAGAAAACTGCCAGTGGTTCATCCGGCAGATATCAAAGTTCTGTGTCGTCAGATGTAACATAAGCTTCCACCCTTTCCCATAAGAAACAGGAGCATAAGATATGCTTTCTATTAATATATGAAAGGAAAGGGAAGAAGTGCAGGCAGACAGGATTGGTATATAAGTCCGGATATTGCAGCATGTTATCTGCGCTTTGCGATCAGTTTACAGATCGGATTGCCCATAGAAGAGAACTTGGCTTCATATTCAGTCATAATATTGCCCTGATTCATCGTACTGTCGTTATGAAGATCATAGGATAGCTGATCCAGAACGAAAAGTTCGGAAGTTTCAAGTTCTTCTACTGAAAAGTCAAAGAGCGGCCGGTTGTCGGTCTTGAATTCTACCGTTCCATCTGCGGTCAGGACTTGGTCATAAAGCTTGAAGAATTCATTGGAAGTCAGTCTTCTTCTTGCATGGCGGGCTTTCGGCCACGGATCGGAGAAGTTCAGGTAGATACGTGATACTTCTGCCGGGGCGAATACGGTTGGCAGGTCATTTGCATCCATACAGATGAACCGGATGTTGGCAGGAGCTTTCCCCTCTGCTTCCAGTTCCTGGAATTTCTCAACGGCACGCAGCAGAACGCTGGAATAACGCTCAATGCCGATGTAGTTGATCTGTGGGTTTTTGGCTGCCAGGGTCAGAAGAAACTGACCTTTTCCCATGCCGATCTCGATATGCAGGGGCTGCTCTTTTTTAAACGTCTGGTTCCAGTCTCCGCGTAAGCTTTCCGGATCTTTCACAACTTCTTTGCAGGCTTCGAGAACGCTCTCTGCACGTGGTATATTTCTAAGACGCATACGTGTATTCCTCCTTATAATCACTGGATTTGCAAATCGTTCTTAGTTTAGCGTCTGTGCAGGAAAAAGTCAATGGAAGCAGAAATTGTCAGAAGAATTGAGAAGAAATAATACAATATATACAAAATAATTGTGGTAATTTTAAAAAATAGGTGTATTATTATAACATGGATAAAAAAATAACAATTATTTGTTGTGAAATGTGCGAAAAGGAGGGCGGCTTATGAACTCTGTAATTGAAAAATTGGCTGAAGTAGAGACGACGGCGGAGACGATCGTAGAGCATGCCAGACAGCAGAAGAGTGAAATTGAAAGACAGATACAGGAAGAAAGAGATCAATTTGACCGGGATCTGGAAGAAGAGACACAGAAAAAACTGGAGAAGATAAAAGAAAAGTCGCAGCAGGAAGTAGAGAAGGTCCTGGACCGGGAACGGAAGAAGAACCAGACTGCAATTGATGCGTTGAAGCAGGAATATGAAGAAAATCACGAGATTTATGCAGAGGAAATCGTAAGACATATGATCGAGGTGTAGTGTATGGGAAATGTGATGGCTTACAGTGGGATTACGACAAAGGTACGTGCAATGTCGGCAAAGCTTTTGACAGCGGAGGATTATGACATAATTGCCGGACTTGGGACAGTAACGGAAGCAATTGAATATCTGAAAGACAAGACGGCATATGCACCTTATGTGAACCGGATGGACATTTCGCTGTATCACAGGGGAAATGTGGAGAAGATCCTGTATCAGTCTCTGTTCGATGATTATTCGAGACTCTTCCGTTTTGCCGGAATGAAACAGAAGACATTCTTAAAATTATACTGGAAACGTTATGAGATTGATCTGATCAATTATTGTCTGAGAATTGTGTTCAATCATTATGACAAGCCGTTTGACCTGGAATATAAGAAAGAGTTTTTTGACAGATATTCACAGATTTCCATTGACCGGTTGATAACTTCGAAAAATATTGATGAGCTTGTGGATAACTTACGGGATACGGAGTATTATGATGCACTTGCCAGAATTAAAGATTCCGGAGCGGGAACGCTTTTTGATTATGATCTGGCACTGGATCTGTATTATTTTTCCACCATGTGGAAAAAGGGAAAAAGGGTTCTGAAAGGACATGAACAGAAGATATTTTTAAAAGATTACGGGACGAAGATCGACCTTCTGAATCTACAGTGGATCTACCGTGCGAAGAAGTATTATCATATGCTTCCGCCGGACATTTATTCGATGACGATCCCGATTCATTACCGGGTTCGTGTGGAAGAGTTCAAGAGCCTGGTAGAGACTCCGACACTGGAACAGTTCGAAACCGAAGTGGGAAAAACGTACTATGCGGGAAAGTATGATTATATGCAGGCAGATAAGACACTGGAACAGATGTACCGTGACTGTCTGCGGAAATTGTACCTGACCGATAAAAGGAATGATCCGTATTCGATCGCGATCGTCAATACGTATCTGTTCCTGAAAGAAGAAGAAATCTATAAACTAACGACAGCCCTTGAGTGTATCCGTTACGGTTTGACGAAGGGAGAGACATTAGGATACTTAGGAGGTGTGAATCAATGATTGTTAAGATGAAGTTCTTAAGCATCAGCGGACCGAAGAATGACATCGACCGTGTCTGCGAGGTGTATCTGTCCAAATACGAGATGCAGCTTGAAAATGCGGCGGCGGAGCTTAAGACGACCGACAACCTGCAGCCTTTTGTGGAAGTCAATCCATACAAAGAGCCGCTTGCGAAGGCAGAACAGTTCAGCGCACTGTTAGCGGATGAAGACCAGAGGATCGATGTATCGATGAATCAGGAGGATATGCTGAACCTGATCCGGGATGTCAATCATGACTATCTGGATCTGCTGGAGAAGAAAGAGTTAACGAAGAAGCAGGTAGATGAATACAAAGAAAAGCTTCTGATCATGGAGCCGTTCCGGACACTGGAATTGGATATGCAGAAATCATTAAAGTATAAATATATGAAAGTCCGGTTCGGACGGGTAGATGTGAATTATTACAAACGTCTGGAAAAATATTTGTTTGATGATTTGAATGCGGTATTTATCGAAGGCATAAGGAATGAAAATTATGTGTACGGATGTTATTTCGTATCGAATGCGGATTCCAGTAAGGTGGATTCGGTATTCAATTCCTTACATTTTGAAAGGATTGCAATTCCATCCGAATACATAGGAACGCCGGCGCAGGCCTGTGAAGAGCTTGAAAAAGAAATTGAAGAAAAACAGAAAGAGATTGCTGGGATTAAAAAACAGATCAGTGAACTGATGGCAAAGAATGCCGCAAAGCTCCGAGGTGCAAAGAAGCGTCTGGAAGAACTGGCTACGAACTTTGATGTCCGCAAGCTGGCGGCAAGGATCGAAGAGGGAGATAATAAAGAAGACTATTACATCCTGTGCGGATGGATGGGCGAAGATGATGTGAACAAATTCCTGGCGGAATCGAAGAATGATGATAAGGTATTCGTTGTTGTAGAAGAAGACAAGGAGAAATTCTTCGGAGAGCCGCCGACGAAGCTTAAAAATCCAAGGTTCTTCAAGCCGTTCGAGATGTTCATCCGGATGTACGGGCTTCCGGCAAATGATGAGATGGATCCGACGATGTTCGTGGCACTGACGTATACATTTATCTTTGGTGCGATGTTCGGGGATGTCGGCCAGGGCTTATGCCTGTTTGTATTCGGCGGGCTTTTGTATCTGATCAAGAAGATCAACCTGGCAGGGATCATATCCATTGCGGGACTGTTCTCGACATTCTTTGGATTCATGTTCGGAAGTATCTTCGGATTTGAAGATGTGATACAGGCACGCTGGTTAAGACCTGTGGATGCGATGACGAACCTGCCGTTTATCGGACAGCTCAATACGGTATTCGTGGTAGCTATTGCATTTGGTATGGGACTGAATATCTTGGTGATGATCTTTAACGTGATCAACGCAGTTAAGAGTCATGATCTGGAAAATATGTTATTTTCCCACAACGGAATCGCAGGACTGGTGTTCTATGGATTTCTGGTGCTGACGATCGTGCTTTATATGACGGGACATAAGGTTCCGGGTAATATCATGATGGTAATTTTCCTGGGGGTTCCGGTGCTCTTGTTCGTATTCAAGGAACCGTTGGGCAATCTGGTGACAAAGCAGCATAAGAAGATGGAAGAGGGAAAGGTGATGTTCTTCGTGCAGGCGTTCTTCGAACTGTTCGAGACGATGCTGAGTTATTTTTCCAATACCATTTCTTATGTGCGTATCGGTGCATTTGCCGTCAGTCATGCGGCGATGATGGAGGTTGTGCTGATGTTATCGGGCGCAAGTGCGGGGCATACGAACTGGATCGTGTTCGTGCTTGGAAATGTGCTGGTGTGCGGACTGGAAGGGCTGGTCGTCGGTATCCAGGTACTGCGTCTGGAATACTATGAGATGTTCAGCCGTTTCTATAAAGGAACCGGACGGGAATTTAAGCCGTTCCACAGTCAGAGTGACAGAAAGTAATAAAATTCAAAGATATATTTACAGGAGGACAAAAATATGAGCCTGACAGTTAGAGTATTATTCGTTGTAACATTGTTGCTGAGTATTGTAATTCCATTTGGATATTTTCTGATCGGACAGAGGACGAAGAAGCGTTATAAGAGGGCTATCGGCACAAATATATTCTTTTTCTTCAGCACTGTTCTGATCGCAGGGATCATGCTTTTTGCGGGAGATCCGGTACAGGCAGCGGAAGCAGCCGGCAATACGGCGTCGAACGCAACAGGATTCGGATACCTGGCAGCAGCACTTTCAACCGGTCTTTCCTGCGTCGGCGGTGGTATCGCCGTTGCAAGTGCAGCAAGTGCGGCTCTGGGTGCAATTAGTGAAGATTCCAGTGCACTTGGTAAGTCACTGATTTTCGTAGGTCTTGCAGAAGGTGTGTGTCTGTACGGACTGATCATCTCCTTCATGATCTTGGGTAAATTGTAAGATGAAGATGTATCTGATCAGTGATAATATCGATACTCTGACAGGAATGCGTCTCGCAGGGGTAGACGGAATCGTGGTACATGAAAGAGAAGAACTCCGGTGTGCGATCGAGAATGCCATGGAGGATAAAGATGTAGGTGTGATTCTGTTGACGGAGAAATTCGGAAGAGAATTCCCGGACCTGATTGACGAGATCAAGCTGGAGCGGACAATGCCGCTTCTGATCGAGATTCCTGACAGACATGGGACCGGACGTAAGAAAGATTTTATCACGTCGTATGTAAATGAAGCGATAGGGTTGAAATTATAGACAGGAAGAAGGTGGCACATTTGACAAACGAAGAAAAGATCACGCATATCCGCACGGCAGCGATGGAAGAGGCAAGAGCGGAGGCGAATGCGATCATAAAGCAGCATGAGGATGCGCTGAGAAGTGTGTTCGAGCAGCACCAGATCGAAGCCAGACGGCAGTCGGAGACGAGAGTGCGTGCGGAGAGTGTGACTGCAAAACAGCAGCTGAATATGGCGATGTCAAAGGCGCAGCTTGAATTAAAACGTGAGATGGGTAAGATACAGACAGAACTTAAGACAGAACTGTTCGAAGAAGTACAGTTAAAGCTTCTGGCATTTATGAGAACAGAAGAGTATAAAGAGGTTCTGATCCGTTATATAGAGAAAGCAGCACAGTTTGCATCCGGGATGGCGATGACGATCTATATCAATCCGTCCGATGCAGATAAGAAGACATATCTGGAGGAGCGCACGGGAATGACGTTGACGATCAGCAAAGTGGATTTCATCGGCGGTGTGCGTGCGGTTGTGCCTGAGAAGAATGTTCTGGTGGATTATGCATTCAAAGGGGCACTGGAAAATGAATACCAGAAATTCCGGTTCCGGGGAGGTGTAAAGGGTGAGTAGCGGAAAGACAGAAAAGATATATGGCATCAACGGCCCGGTCATTTACCTGAAAGGGAAGACGGATTTTAAGATGTCGGAAATGGTCCATGTGGGAGAGGAAAAGCTGGTTGGCGAAGTTATTTCCCTGGATAAGGACCGGACGACGGTACAGGTGTATGAGGAGACTTCCGGACTGCATCCGGGAGAACTTGTGGAAGGTACGGGAGCGGCAGTGTCGGTTACGCTGGCACCCGGTATCCTGAATAATATCTTTGACGGTATTGAGAGACCGCTGGAGCGGATCGCTGACAAGGGCGGGGCATTTATCACCCGTGGTGTCAGTGTGGATGCACTGGACCGCCAGAAGCTCTGGGAGACGCATATCACAGTGGCGGAAGGCGATATGGTACAGGGTGGAACGATCATTGCGGAAGTGCCGGAGACGCGGGCTATCGTGCACAAATGTATGGTTCCTCCGGGAGTGGAAGGAACTGTTATATCTGTGGTCCCGGATGGTGAATATACGATTGATGAGACGCTGGTTACGATTGAACTGTTCAATGGAGAAAAACGAGAACTTTCGATGACACAGCACTGGCCGATCCGTGTACCGAGACCGGTGAGCCGGAGATTCCCGGCAAGTGTGCCGCTGGTAACAGGACAGCGAATTCTGGATACGATGTTTCCGATTGCAAAAGGTGGAACGGCTGCGATTCCGGGAGGATTCGGAACGGGTAAGACGATGACCCAGCATCAGATCGCAAAATGGTCGGATGCGGATATTATCATATATATTGGATGTGGCGAGCGTGGAAATGAGATGACGCAGGTTCTGGAAGAGTTTTCGGAGCTGGTCGATCCGAAATCAGGAAATCCTTTGATGGACAGAACGACGCTGATCGCCAATACCTCGAACATGCCGGTGGCTGCCCGCGAGGCATCCATTTATACCGGACTTACACTGGCGGAATATTACCGTGACATGGGTTATGATGTGGCGATCATGGCGGATTCGACATCCCGATGGGCAGAGGCACTGCGTGAGCTGTCCGGACGTCTGGAAGAGATGCCGGCGGAGGAAGGGTTCCCGGCATATCTGGCATCGAGACTGTCGGCATTCTATGAAAGAGCCGGCATGATGCAGACATTAAATGGTGCAACCGGATCTGTCTCTATCATCGGAGCGGTGTCTCCGCAGGGGGGAGATTTCTCCGAGCCGGTTACGCAGAATACGAAGCGTTTTGTGCGCTGCTTCTGGGGACTGGATAAATCCCTGGCGTATGCGAGACATTTCCCTGCGATCCACTGGCTGACGAGTTACAGTGAATATCTGAATGACTTAAGCGGCTGGTATTCGGATCATGTGTCGCCGAAATTTGTTGATTACAGGAACCGTCTGATGGCAATCCTGAACCAGGAGAGCAGTCTGATGGAGATTGTAAAACTGATCGGCGGGGATGTGCTTCCGGATGATCAGAAACTGATCCTGGAGATCGCAAAGGTGATCCGTCTGGGATTCCTGCAGCAGAATGCATTTCATAAGGATGATACGTGCGTATCGCTGGAGAAGCAGTTCAAGATGATGGACGTGATCCTGTATCTGTATAAGACCAGCAGGAAACTGGTGGCAATGGGAATGCCGATGTCGGTACTGAAGGCGGAAGGTATATTTGAAAAGGTCATTGCGATCAAGTATGATGTGCCGAATGATAACCTGCAGTTACTGGATCTGTATAAATTAGACATTGATGACTTCTATAACCGCGTCATCGAGAAGAATGCGTAAAGGGAGGGACGTAAGATGGCAATAGAATATCTTGGACTGAGCAGTATAAATGGCCCTCTCGTCGTGCTGGAAGGCGTGGAAAATGCATTTTACGATGAGATCGTAGAATTTATTGTAGATCATAATACGAGGAAAATGGGGCGTATCGTGGAGCTGGATGAAGACAAGGCTGTGATACAGGTATTTGAAGGGACAGAAAATATGTCACTGGATAATACCCATACAAGACTTACGGGACATCCGATGGAAGTTACTGTATCGGAGGAAATGCTGGGACGTACATTTAACGGAATCGGGGAAGCGATCGATGGACTTGGTCCGATTGCAGATGCAGAAAAAAGGGATGTAAACGGACTTCCGTTGAATCCTGTCAGACGGGAGTATCCACGAAACTATATCCGTACCGGAATCTCAGCGATTGACGGTCTGACGACACTGATCCGCGGGCAGAAGCTTCCGATATTCTCGGGAAACGGATTGCCGCATGACCAGCTCGCGGCACAGATTGTAAAGCAGGCTTCACTTGGAGACAATTCGGATGAACAGTTTGCGGTTGTATTCGGAGCAATGGGTGTGAAGCACGATGTGGCGGAATTCTTCCGTAAGACATTCGAGGAAAGCGGTGTGGCAGACCATGTGTGTATGTTCTTGAACCTGGCGAATGACCCGGTGGTGGAGCGTCTGATCACGCCGAAGGTAGCACTGACGGTAGCAGAGTATCTGGCATTTGAGAAAAATATGCACATTCTGGTTATCCTGACGGATATGACTTCTTTTGCGGAAGCCATGCGTGAAGTGTCTTCTTCCCGTGGCGAGATTCCGTCAAGAAAAGGATATCCGGGATATTTATACAGTGAACTGGCAACGATCTATGAACGTGCCGGTATTGTGGACGGGGCAAATGGTTCCGTAACACAGCTTCCGATCCTGACCATGCCGAATGATGATATTACACATCCGATCCCTGACCTTACCGGATATATCACAGAAGGACAGATCGTACTGGACCGTAATCTGCACGGGCAGGCAGTCTATCCGCCGATCAGTATCCTGCCATCGCTGTCACGACTGATGAAGGACGGCATCGGAAAAGGATATACCAGGGAAGATCATCAGGATCTTGCGAACCAGTTATTCTCTGCCTATGCAAAGGTTGGAGAGGCGAGAAATCTGGCTTCGGTTATCGGAGAAGATGAATTGTCACCAATCGATAAACAGTATCTGAAGTTCGGTGAAGAATTCGAGAGGCGCTATATTGGCCAGGGACCGGCGGAGAACCGGACGATGATGGAGACGCTGGATCTTGGCTGGGAACTGCTTGGACTTCTGCCGAAGGAAGAACTGGACCGTATTGATACGAAGCTGGTTGAGAAGTATTGGAAGGATACGAAAGAGACATTGGAGACAGAAGAGTAGGAGGGATGCATATGGATCCGAGAGAATTTCCTACCAAAGGAAATCTGATGCTTGCAAAGAATTCTCTGATGCTTGCACGTCAGGGGTATGACTTGATGGATAAAAAGCGGAATATTCTTCTGAAAGAGCTGATGGGACTGATCGATGAGGCGAAAGACATTCAGGAAGAGATCGATGCAACCTTTACAAAAGCATATGCCTGCCTGCAGCGTGCCAATATCGAACACGGGATCAGTAAAGTCCAGGAACTGGCATTTACTGTTCCAATAGAGGATTCGCTGAAGATGCAGACCAGAAGCATCATGGGAACGGAGATCCCGCACATAAAGTATGATGCGAAGCAGAATGATCTGACGTATTCGTTCAGCACGACACATGAGTCGGTGGATATTGCAAGAGAAGCTTTCCGGGAAGTGAAGGAACTTACGATCAAGCTGGCTGAGGTGGAGAACTCGGCGTACCGTCTGGCCACAAATATCAAGAAGACACAGAAGCGGGCGAATGCGCTTAAGAATATTACGATACCGATGTATACGAATCTGGTGCATACGATCAGTAATGCGCTGGAGGAGAAGGAAAGAGAAGAATTTACACGGTTGAAGGTGATAAAGAGGATGAAAATGTAACGACAAATTTTGCAAAGTAATTCCACTTATCCCCAACAAAAGAGGAGTTATCCACGGGAAACTGTGGATAACTCCTCTTTTGTCTGATAATTCCAATACATGAATCGACATAGAATGACAACAATTATAATGAACGGGATTTTTCTGTACTTACATTAATGCATTCGATTACAGCACCACGCATGCCGGCTTTTTCAAGAGCCTCGCAGCCTTCGATGGTTGTTCCGCCAGGGGATGTGACCATGTCTTTTAATTCACCCGGATGTCGAGTGCGCCATAGAGAATGGCACCGCCTATATTGCCACATCCGATAATTCCGATTTTTTTGTGATCATAATAATTCCTCCTAGTTTGGTCATGAGATGTTTTAGAGCAGATATTTATAAAGTGTACAGTATGCAATGACAGGAGCTTTAAGGAGTCAGCTTGTGCAGTTCCCATGCTTTTTCGATACTTCCCGGAGTTTCCATCAATAATTTCGTTCCTTCTGCCATACATCTCGCAACGTAGAACATACCTTTCTGTCCGATAGTCATACCGGCCTGTCTGGCAGCAGCCCAGTGATGAAGCGGGGTACCTTTACACATCGTAGCGGCACTTAAGGTGATCAACGGGACAGTGTGGCTGACCTGTGAAGCGTCCGTGCCGATAGCGATCGGAACCGGCTCATCTTCAAGCGGTTCCAGGCCGGAAAATAGTGTCCCGTCATTGATGAGCCCGGCTTCTTCTGTAATCTGCTTTGCGAAATCCAGTTCTTCCGGTGTATAAGTCGGTGTCGGGACTTGGGTCATAGCATCGTAATATAATTCTGTCAGTACCCGGTTAACTTTCATCTCACTGCAGCTTGCGACCAGTTCGATATCGACGGTGGTGTCTGTCATAAGAGCGGCACCTCTGGCGCAGTTGTCTACACGTTCACTTGCATCTTCGGTGCGGGAACGTAAGTAGGAGCGGATGAAATAATTTGTCTTTGCGATATCCGGAACAACATTTGCCGGAAGACCGTTATCAATGTAGGCATAATGCATACGGACATCTCCCGGTACGTGTTCACGGAGATAATTGACGCCTACATTCATGAGTTCAGCGGCATCCAGGGCGCTGCGGCCTTTTTCCGGTGCTTTGGCAGCATGGGAACTAAGTCCGTGGAATGTGTAGTTCTTAATGTCCTGTGCCTGCCAGATATCGTTGCTGACACGGTTGCGGTCGAATGGATGCCAGGTAATAGCAACATCGAGGTCATCAAAGACTCCCTGATCGTTCATCACAATCTTGCCGGACATGATCTCTTCGGCCGGGCAGCCATAGACGCAGATCGTTCCGGCTGCACCGGTTGCTTCCATATCGGCTTTTAATGCACATGCCGCTGCGGCAACGGCTGTTCCAAGCAGGTTGTGTCCGCAGGCGTGTCCGACACCTGCCAGAGCATCGTACTCGGCCAGGAATCCGAGGATTGGTTTTCCACCTCCCCAGACTGCGGTAAATGCGGTGTCGATACCGGCTGTTTTCCATGTTATTTTAAATCCCTGGCTTTCCAGATAATCTGCCAGGCATTTGGAAGAAAGTGTCTCCTGATATGCAAGTTCCGGGTGATGAAAAATGTAATCAGCGATATTCACCAGTTCTTTCTGATGATCGTCGAGCCAGCTGGCAATGATATTGTCAGGTGTATGTTCAGTTGTTAGTGTATTCAAAATATAGATACCTCCTCATAGAATCGGGTGTTTATCTATCATTTTAGCACAGAAAAACAGGATGTAAATAGATTCCATAGTTTTCTTATATGAAAAGTAAAAACTATTCAACCGGATAAAGCCCGTCCAATACATCCAGATATTCCTGCCCAAATGTATCTACATAATCAGTAAGTGCAAGTTTCACTGCCGCTTCTCCTTTTTCACCAAGATTATGGATCAGGGCCTGACTGACGGTATATTTCAAATGTGCCGTATGGAAATTAAAATCTTTCATACAGGAAGTTCCAAGCTCAGCCTTTTTCTCCGCCAGTTCTTTTACCTCTTCCTGTGAGAGCGGATGTCCCCAGTCGAATTCGCAACGATCACCGCCCCAGCTCATAGATGTGGCAGTCGGGGTACAGACGAAGTCGGAACGGAATCCCCGGTAAACAGCATTGTCTACATTGACGCAATAATATTTCCCATATTCGGTAATGTTATGCTTTTTCCATGCTTCACACCAGGCACATTTGGCAATGTAAGTCTGAAGTGTCGGTTCGGTGCGAAGTGTTCCGAAGTCCATTTGTCCGGCGTAATCCGGTTTCCATTCACCGTATGCCTGATTGGTCATTGTAGTCAGTTCATCACCGTGTGCGAGAGCATTTGCCGCCATGCGGGCACCCCGTTCATTTCCATAGGTAGTCATTCCGGCAAGGATTGCGTCTTTTCCGGCTTCACCGCATAATTCAATTGCATGTTTGGCGAGAAATGCGAACATCATGGCGTGATGTTCGATTTTGCAGCTGACAGGACAGACTTTATTTTCATTTTCACTCATATTAAAAACTCCTTTCGACATTTGTAAGTGATAATTTATTTATTACAATACTACATTGTAGTGAAAAAGTCTCGAGAAAAGGCTTGATAAAAAGGAAAAAAGCGGTATGATAGTAAAAAAGAAAAAGCAATTACTTAAAAGTGAGAATAAAGTTGAAAATTAAAGAGGAAAAAAGTATGAGCAGGAAAAAGTTAAAAAATAGAAGACGAAAAGATCGTGCACAGAGAAAGATTCTGATTGCAGCAGTCTGCATAGCAGCAGTGATCATAGGTGTGGGAATCGGCGGGCATGTTATAAAAAAGAATGCCGGTAAAACGATGACAACGGCCGAGATGGAAAGTAAAAAGGCAGTATCAAAGAAAAAAGCAACTGCAAAAAAACTTACGATCAATGAGAATGAAACTGATGCATCCAATAAAGAAAATCAAGGCCAAAAAGATCAGGCAGATGACAGAAGTGAATTTGCAGTTCAACCAGGAAGAAAAGTGGGTACAACAGAACAATCGGATGAAAAAGTTGTCTATCTGACGTTGGATGACGGACCGTCTAAGAATACGCAGGCGGTGCTGGACATTTTGGATAAATACAATGCGAAAGCAACGTTTTTTGTTACAGGAGCCATGCCGGAATATAAAGATATGATCAAAAAGGCTTATGATAAGGGACATACGATCGGAATGCATACATATTCTCATGATTACGCAAAGGTGTATGCATCTGTTGATGCATATTTTCAGGATCTTGACCAGATTGGACAGCTTGTAAAAGAAGAGATCGGCTATGTTCCGTGTTTTATCAGGTTTCCGGGAGGATCTTCGAATACCATATCTGCAAGTTACACGAAGGGAATTATGACAACGCTTACGCAGGAGGTTCAGGCAAGAGGATATCAATATTATGACTGGAATGGAAGTTCGGGAGACGGGGCCGTGAGAACAACGGAACAGCTTGTGGATCAGGCAACCAGTTTCCATGACAATAATATCATCCTGCTGTCACATGATTCCGAGACAAAAGATACAACTGTGGAAGCGCTGCCGAAAATTATTGAATATTATCAGTCACAGGGATATGTGTTCAAAGCATTGGATCTTAACAGCTATGTTGCACATCATGGTGTGAATAATTAATTATATATGCAGGGAAATGTGTTGATGGTTGTTGTACTTATGCTGAATAGAATAACGGAAGATCTGGCGGAAAACATGTAAATACAAAGAAGAAAAATGATGTTATCAACCAGAGTGAGACTACAAAGCCAGGTTCTGTCTCGTGAGGAGAACGGGTCTTGCCGGAAATATATTCAGACATTCCAAATGAAAATATTACACTGGAATAAAAAAGCAGGATGTCTAAGATCAGGAAATTCCGGCCGAGAATCCCGGAATATGTGTAAAAAACAGAAACAGTAAAAAACATTCCGAGAAGCACACCCAGATACCGACAGTAAAAGAACGGTAAAACAACCGGATGCAGAGACAGATATTCCCATATGCTTACGAATAAAAAAGGAAAATATAAAAGTTTCAAATGTTCCCACACGGATTCATTAACCGGGCAGAAAAGTGCAATGATTGGAGACTGCCCGGATAAAAAATACAGGAAATGATTCAGTGTTCCGAGAAAGGCAGCGACCAGGACAAAATGCAGAGCTGTGCCTTGAATGCAGGAGATAATCTCTGTGCAGACAGTATGAAAGATTTTTTTGAAATTGGTTGTAACATAATGGATAATATGGTTCATAAATTCAACCCCCATATCAATATATGAGAGCTGTGAAAAAAATATGAAAAAAATAAAAAAAGTACTTGCATTTTTTAAAACCTTATTATATAATTAATCTTGTCGTTACGGAAAGTGTGACACAGAAAATTGAAAATGCGCGATTAGCTCAGTTGGTAGAGCACCTGACTCTTAATCAGGGTGTCCAGGGTTCGAA
>ERZ773146.1029-NODE-1029-length-20551-cov-15.568306_pt1 | contig 20551 bp, 18 predicted proteins | sample MGYA00580847_ERZ773146 | MGnify/ENA primary metagenome ERZ773146 (study PRJEB29015, sample SAMEA2737830) | human gut metagenome | biome: human gut; feature: human-associated habitat; material: faeces | place: China | collected 2012 ...
AACGGCACAGCTGGGTAGCTACGTCTGGACGAGATAAACGCTGAAAGCATCTAAGTGTGAAACTCCCCCTAAGATAAGATCTCCCATCCATTAGGAGTAAGGGACGACAAAGACTATGTCGTTGATAGGTCGGAAGTGTAAGTGCAGTAATGCATTGAGCTGACCGATACTAATAACCCGAGGGCTTGACCTACAAGAACATTGCAGGCAACCGCCTTGTGAATTCTTCATCCTCTGTTCGGTTTTGAAGGTGCAGACGTTAACCTGTGTGGCCCGATGGTCAAGTGGTCAAGACGGGGGCCTCTCACGCCCCAATCGGGAGTTCGACTCTCCCTCGGGTCACCACTTTTATGAGCACCATTAGCTCAGCTGGTAGAGCACCTGACTCTTAATCAGGGTGTCCAGGGTTCGAGTCCCTGATGGTGTACCACTCCGTTGGATGTGTGGTACACATCCAACGGGGAATTTCCTCTTGACATGAGGTCAATTTTATAGTAGTATTTGACGTGAGTCATTTACCATAGTTGGTGTTTTTAACGGTGAGGGTCCACCCGTTCCCATTCCGAACACGGAAGTTAAGCTCACCAGTGCCGACAATACTTGTCTGGAGACGGACCGGGAAGATAGGTCAATGCCAACACAAGGGATTCGCTCAGGCGAATCCCTTGCTTATGCCTCCTTAGCTCAACGGTAGAGCATCCGGCTGTTAACCGGAGGGTTGTAGGTTCGAATCCTACAGGAGGCGCCAGAGATAGTGCCGTCACCTGTGTGGCGGCATTCTTTGAATATGGGCCTTTAGCTCAGTTGGTTAGAGCAACCGGCTCATAACCGGTCGGTCCCGGGTTCAAGTCCCTGAAGGCCCACCAAATATTATGACATATAGGGGAATAGCTCAGTTGGTAGAGCGACGGTCTCCAAAACCGTAGGCCGAGGGTTCGAAACCTTCTTCCCCTGCCAAAAACGTGAGGTTCACTAGGATTTTTCTAATTCTAGTGAACCTTTTTTTATTTGGGGCGGCCCCTTTTTCCTCTCTAGGTCTATGAATTCTTGGTTAGGTCTATGAATCTCTAACTTTAGAACCGTAAGGAGGAACCCCAGATGCGTATAACACTAACCGAGGCCGCCGCCAAGACCCTACCCGAATTAATCAATGAGTTTATTACTCGTAAAAAGGCGGATGAATATCACCGACTCTGCCAACAAAAATTCGACGAGGCTGAATGCAGAACCTATCCAGTTGAATTTAGAAAAGAAAAATGATACAATATAGAAAAAAATTAATAAAGTCCGTTCGCCAAAGGCAGCGATAAGCCCAGATGTTCAGGAAGCAATTGATAAAGTCCATGAGTTGCAGCGGAGTAATTAGCGATTGCGTTTTTATAAAAGAACTCCACGACATTAGAAACACGCCGAGGAACTTACTGGTCTTATAGGTGATGCTGCTTGGGATAAATATGAAGCAATGGCAGATGCCTTTATTAAGAAAGAAATAGATATGGTTGATGTCGTTGGTTTTATAAGCACTAAAGGCAACCTGATTAAGTTTCAGCATTCTACAGGTTTATTTGCAATATTCAGTGATAAAGGAACAATATCTACATTGTTTATTCCCCAAAAAGAAATATGCGGAATGGAACCAGAAGAATACTGGTTAGACCAAATTAGAAAATTCACGAGGTAAAATAATGAATTATCCAGCCATTAGACAATGTCCAGTGTGCGGCAAGTATAGATTTGAGGTAGAGTTTGAAGAATGTCCTATTTGCAGTTGGATGAACGATGTTACGCAAGAAGAAAATCCCGACGCAAAAGGGCTAGCAAACATTATGTCTTTAAACGAATGCCGCAAGGCGTATGCGGAAGGTAAAGAATTTTACTAAGGCTGCAATTTAATAATTAAAAGCAAGGAGAGTCTAACAGCGATTTGTTAGACTCTCTTTCTATATTGTCGTTTTAACAGGGATTAGACACTAAACAATAACTGACCTATTGGGGCGGCGCGGAGGCGGCCGCAACAACTATTAAATGGAGGTTTTTATTATGGCAGAAGATGTTAATAACAATAATAATAATGAAAACGGCGCTGAAAATAATCAGCAGCAAGAGAATACACCCAAAACCTACACTGAGGAAGAGGTCTTAGCGCTTATCCAATCCGAAGCGGACAAGCGAGTGAATTAAGCACTCAATACTCAGCAAAAGAAATATGAAAAACAATTATCCCTTAGTAAGCTTGATTGATAATAAAAATGGAAATGCATATACTTGTTCATAGAACATAGAAAAATCAACGATTTCAATAGGCCTAATAAAAAACGGTTAGGTTCCCTCTCCAAAACCGTAGGCCGAGGGTTCGAAGCCTTCTTCCCCTGCCAAAGCGCCGCAGACATTTGTCTGCGGCGCTTTTGACATTTGCAGCAGCCCGTCATCCGGACCCGCTTCGCCTATACCTGCCTGATTTATTTCTGGACTGGCGTGCGGTCCTTTCTATGTGTGGATCAGGCGTGCCGGAGTCCGGCGCACTTAGCTCCCAGCACTTTGCGACTGCTGCGTCGCTGAAATTGCTTTTGTCCGTGCACCGTGTCCATGCTTCCGCGGATACAGAGATTACTTGCATTGCATACCAATCGTGTATATTTTTGGACGATTACATCTCCGCGACGTTCACATCGCCGTCAAATGGTGGTTGTTTAGTCATTACTTTGTATATTTTTTAGATTGACCGGAGCTTTGAAAAGTTGTAGTATGGACATATCTAGATGATAGATGTCATTTTAGAATCCATGTTTAAGGAGGAATACACATGACAAACAAACCCATTGCGATCATTGGCGCCGGTAACGGCGGGCAGACCACGGCTGCCTGGCTTGCCAACCAGGGTTATAAGACCCGAATCTTTGATGTGATGGAGGATACCGTTGCAAAACTCAATGAGCTGGGTGGCGTGAATATTTATGGAAATACTGATTACCCTGGCTTCGGCAAGATAGAGTTTGCGACTACCGATATGGAGAAGGCGATTGAGGGCTGTGAGCTTATCCTTCTGATTCTCCCGGAGAACTATCACGATTCCATCGCTGCAAAAATGGCGCCTTATCTTAAGGACGGTCAGATCGTCGTGCTCAATCCGGCTTCCGGCCTGGGCGCGATCTCCTTCAAAAAGACGCTCACCGATGCCGGCTGCACTGCTGACGTGACGCTGGCCGTGACCTGCACACTGCTGTTTGCCGCGCGCATTAAAGAGACGGGCGATGTTCTTGTCACCGGCCAGAAGACGGAGCTGAGCATTGTTGCGTTCCCCGGCAACCGCAAGCAGATCGTTGAGGACGCAATGTATCCCGTGTTCAGCCAGCATATCTTTGCCAACAACATCATTGACACAGCCATGGAAAACCTCAACCTGGCGTTCCATCCGGGCCCGACGCTGTTGTACACGTCTCTCATTGAGCGCGGCATCACTTTCGATTACTACAACTCGATGACGCCGAGCCAGATCAAGCTCATCAAGGCCATCGACAAGGAGCGCATGGAGCTGTGCAGCATTTACCATGTCGACACGCCGAACGTCGAGGACAGCTTCGCGCGCATGTACAGCTATGAGGGCGATCTCTACGATATGCTGCGCAATGCCGAATGCTATAAGGGCATCAAGGGACCGAAATCGCTCAAGGTGCGTTATCTGCTCGAGGACATTCCGTACAACCTGCGTTCGCTGCAGGCACTGGGTCAGATCGCCAAGATCAAGACGCCGGTCATCGACGCAGTTTGCACGCTTGGTGAGACGCTTGTCGGCGGCGACATGGACGAGGGCTATACGCTCAAGACGCTGGGCCTGAGCGAAGATATGACGGTCGACGAGTTCCTGAAGCTCGTCAATGGCTGATACGGAATTCATCTTTCATCAGGAGGTATAAGAGCATGACAAACAAACCTATTGCCATTATCGGCGCCGGCAACGGCGGCCAGACGACGGCTGCATGGCTGTCCAATCAGGGCTATCAGACCCGAATTTTCGACGTGATGGAAGACACGGTCGCAAAGCTCAATGAGCTCGGCGGTGTCAACATCTACGGCAACACCGACTTTCCCGGTTTCGGTAAGATCCAGTTTGCGACGACGGATATCGCCAAGGCCATTGACGGCTGCGAAGTGATTTTTATCATTCTGCCGGAGATTTACCACGTCTCCATCGCGCAGAAGCTTGCGCCGCACCTTGTTGACGGCCAGATCGTCGTCATCGACCCGGTCTCCGGTCTGGGCATCCTTGCGTTTAAGAAGGCGCTGGCTGAGGCCGGCTGCAAGGCGGATATTTCTCTCGCTGCGACCAGCACGCTGCTGTTTGCTGCGCGCATTCAGACCACCGGCGACGTCTTTGTCACCGGCCAGAAGACGGAGCTGAGCATCGTTGCCATCCCCAACAGCAAGCGCGAGATCATCAAGAAGGCCATCTATCCGGTCTTCAGCCAGCACCACTTCATTGATAACAGCATCCAGCTTGCGCTCGACAACCTCAACCTGATCTTCCATCCGGGCCCGACGCTGCTGTACACCGCCCAGATCGAAAAGGGTGAGAAGTTCAATTACTACAACGACATGGTCCCCAGCCAGATCACGCTCATGAAGGCGCTCGATCAGGAGAGAATGGCGATCTGCGCGGCGTATGGCGTCAAGCTTCCGGACGCAGAGGCGGCTTTCGCGCTGGAGTACAGCTATGAGGGCGACCTCTACACGATGCTCAAGAACGCCGAGTGTTACAAGGGCATCATGGGCCCCAACAGCCTGCAGGTACGCTACCTGCTTGAGGATGTGCCGTTCAGCCTGCGCTCTGTGCAGATCCTCGGCAAGATCGCCAAGGTTCCGACCCCGGTGATCGATTCTGTCTGCACGATCGGCGAGGCGCTCGTCGGTGATGTGATGGCGGAAGGCTATACTATGGAGGCGCTCGGCTTGAGCGAGGATATCGGCTTCGACGAATTCGTTGCGCTCTGCAACGGCTGAGTTGAAAGCATGAAAAAGCACGGCCGGAGTCAGACACCGACCGTGCTTTTTGTTATCGTTTTCGTGGGCTTCAGCCGACGGAAGAGTCGTTCGTTTTCAGCCAGCGTTTTTTGTAGAAGAACAGCAGCAGAGACGCCAGAACGACCAGGCCGCCGCCGATAAAGGTGCGCACGGTCGGGATCTGGTGCAGGATGAAAAAGCCCAGCAGCGCGCTGAAGAGAATGCCCATGAGGTTATAAATGCTCAGCTCACCGGCGGGGGCGTAGTGGTAAGACAGCGTCATCAGGATCTGGCCGAGCGCCGCCGTGACGCCGATCATGATGAGGTAGAACAGATCCGGACCGCTCGGCACGACAAAGGTCGGGATCATGCAGATGCCGGACACGATCGTGCTGAACGTACAGAAGAACATGACCACGCTGTAAGCGTTGACACGCCCCGAAAAGTAGGACAGCAGCGGATAGCACACGGCGTCGCACAGCGAGGTGCAGAATGCAGCCAGCAGCGGCAGAAACGCGGAATCAAACCGCGGGTTTGCCGCGATGTACGCACCGGTGAAGGCAATCAGCATGGCCGGGATGTGCATCTTCGTCAGCCGCTCATGCAGAAATACGACCGAAACGATCGAGATCGTGAACATGGAGATGCGGTTCATGATGCTGACATCCGCCTGAAGCGCGTTTCTGGACGCGTAGAACAGCAGCATGACGGCAAGCAGTCCGAAGAGCGAACGCGCGAACATCTGCGGCCAGTATTTGCGCTCACCGAAGAGCGGCTGGTGGTTCTTGATGAGGATGAAGCTTGCCACGAAGATGCCGATCAGGTTGCGGAAAAACGTCTGCTCCCACAAGGGTATCTCCGGCGAGTTCAGAGCCGCAAAAATCATCATAAAAGAAAAAGACAGCGTAGACAGCAGGGCGAGGATCACGCCCTTGGTCCGCTGCGTTTCACTGATTTTCAGTTGTGCCATGTTCTGGGGCCTCCTTATAAAACGAGCTGAAATTCAGTATAGCGCTGTTTTGCGACACAGTCAATTGTGCAATTTCATAAATATTTTGTTGTTTAAGATGCAAAAAACAGGCACGAAAAAATGCGCATATTCGACAAAAATATATACAATTCTTGAAGAAATTTCGTCTGTAGGATTTGTGTCCTTTTTATTGACACATATAGACGCCTGTGCTAAAATTCTTTTATTGTTTGGCACGCTAAAGCGCTGCATTATTTTGGATGCGCGCCACGTGTGCGGAACATACCCTACAGGGCAAAGATAGAGAGTCAGAATTCGCAAGTTAGAAAGGAGAACCTACGTGAACTCAACCACGATCCTCATCCTGGTGGCAACGGTCGTAGTCATCGCACTTACGTTGATCCCGACCTACATCATCTCCGGACGCAAAAAGACCACTCAGGCCGACTGGGAGGTCGCAGACCGCAGCCTTCCGCTTTATGTCGTCATCGGCACGCAGTTTGCCAGCGCAATGGGCGGCGGCATTCTGGTGGCGCATGTCGGCAATGCGTATACCCGCGGCATCGGCCATTTCATCTATGGCGTGCTGGCGTCACTGCCGTTCATCATCATTATGGTGCTCGCCAAGTGGCTGCGCCGCAACAACTTCACCACCATTCCCGATGTGCTCGCGCACTTCACGAACGGAAATAAGCTCATCCGCATCGTCGCCGGTGTTATGACGGTCTTTGTGCCGTTTGGCTGGGTGACCTCCCAGATCACGGCCTTCGGCAATATCTACTCCAACCTGACCGGCATTGACTACACGCTGCTGTGCGTGCTGTTTGCCGTGTTTGCGCTGGCGTTTGTCATGCCGTCCGGTCTGAAGACCGTCGCATGGACGGACTTCATCTTCTCCTGCTTCATGATCGCCATGTGCATCGTCTGCGTTGTGTTCGTCACGGTCATGGGCGGCGGCGTCTCCAATATCGTCAGCAACCTCAACACGATCGACCCGTCCATGCTCAGCTTCTCGAGCTCCATCACCGATAACATCGGTGTGGCGACCTGCATGCTCTGGATTTTTGCTGTTCTGCCCGGCGGCATGACCAACCAGATCTACTTCCAGCGCGTCTGCGCCATCAAGGAAGAGAAGCAGGTCAACAAGTCCCTCATTCTCTCCGCAGCCCTGTCCCTGCTGAGCTTTGTCTGGGCTGTCTACATGGGCCTCTCGCTCCGCTCTCTCAACATTGCAGAGATCGCCAACGGCCCCACGGCGTGGTTCATGGGCAAGCTGCCTATCGGCGTCATGGCGCTGTTTGCAGCGCTCGTCTTTGCAACGCTGATGTCCACGACTTCCTCCGGCGTGCAGACTTCCGTCACCAATATTACCCGCGATATCATCTCCACCATCAACCCGAACATCCCCGACCACAAGATGGTCACGATCTCGCGTGTGCTGTCGGCCGTGCTCATGGCCATCGCGCTGCTGATGTGCCTCGTCTGGACGGACACGCTCAACTGGCTGACCAATACCTACGCCTATTCTGCGGCGGCGCTGGCCTGCCCGGTGTTCCTCAGCTACGGCCTGCGCAATAAGCACTTCATCACGACGCCCGGTATCGTTGCCGGCATGGTGTTCGGTCTGGTCGGCTGCGCGGTCGCGCAGATCATGAAGACCTCCCTGAACTTCGCGTTTATCGGCATTCTCGTTTCCGCCGTTGCAATGGTGATCGTGAGCGCCGCCACGAAGAAGAAGGGCACGATCGTCGCGGACGCCGAGTAATGCGCCCCCGGCGGATCTGCTGATCCGAAACAAAACAGAGCCCTCGCTTCCTGATGTGTGTCAGTCGGCGGGGGCTTTGTGTGCGTTCCGGCGGCCGATTGCCGAAGAATACGCATTGCGGCGGTGGCGAAAACGTATTTTTTTCGCCATGTATCGCGGTGTTTACAGTTCTTTGATATATTTCTCATACGCGTGTGATAAAATACAACAATGAAATTCAGCAGCCTGGAAAGGTGATCGGTCATGAGACAACGGTTTGCAAAATGGATGATGGGCAGAAACGGAATGGATGCGCTCAATCGCCTTCTGTCCGTGCTGACGCTGATCTTGCTGGTCGTCAGCATGTTCGTGCATGGATACGCATCGCGCATTCTGTGGTCGCTGGCCGTACTCGGTTTGATCGTGACCTATTTCCGGATGTTTTCGCGCAATGTCTACCGCCGTCAGCAGGAAAACGGCGCGTATTTGCGCCAGCGCTACAAGGTGACGAGCGCGTGGCGCGGCGCGGTTGACCGCTGGCATCAGCGGCGTGACTACCGCTTTTTTAAATGCTCCTCGTGCCGGACGCGCCTGCGTGTGCCGCGCGGCAAGGGCAAGATCAACATCGTCTGCCGCAAGTGCGGCACATCGTTCCAGCGCAAGACCTGAGGCGACGGCCGATGTTTGGATATGTGATCGCAAATCTCGAGGGCTTGACCCAGCCGCAGAAGGATCGCTATAAGGGCTGCTACTGCGGGCTGTGCCGGGTGCTCAAGCAGCGCCACGGCTTTTCCGGCCGCCTGACGCTGACATATGACATGACGTTTCTGGTGCTGCTGCTCTCGGCGCTGTATGAGGCGGATGAGGAGCGCGGCATGGAGCTGTGTCCCGCGCACCCGCTGCGCAAGCATTTTTACTGGCAGACGCGCTACACCGACTACGCCGCCGACATGAACGTCGTGCTGGCGTATTACAATTGCCGCGACGATTGGCAGGATGACGGCAGTGCGCTGAAGTATTGGGAGTCCGAGGCGCTCAGCCGCCAATGTGCCGCAGCGCGTGCGCGCTGGCCGCGGCAGTGCGCCGTGATCGAGCAGTGTATGGCGCAGCTGGGCGAGATCGAACAGGCGGACACCGGCGACATGGACGCTGCGGCTAACTGCTTTGGCCGGCTGATGGGCGAGCTGTTTGTGACAGGGGAGCTCTGGGATGCCCGCCTGCGGCCGTTCGGCGAGGCGCTGGGACGGTTTATTTACCTGCTTGACGCGGTGATCGACCTGCCGGAGGATCGCCGCCATGGGCGCTACAATCCGCTGCGCGCTCTGCCGCAGGATGCGGACCTGCACGCGCTGCTGCGGATGCTGCTCGGTGAATGCTCGGCAGCGTTTGAGGCGCTGCCGGTCTTGCAGGATGTCGAGCTGCTGCGCAACATTCTATACTCCGGCGTGTGGCTGCGGTATGACGCGGCCATGAAAAAACTTAAGATCGGGAGGAGCGCCGAATGAGAGACCCATACGAAGTCCTCGGTGTTTCCAGAAACGCGAGCGAAGAGGAGATCAAGGCGGCTTACCGCCGTCTGGCCAAGAAATATCATCCGGACCTGAACCCGGACGATCCGCGCGCGACGGAAAAAATGAACGAAGTCAACGCGGCCTATGACGCGATCAAAAACGGGACTGCCAATGCCTACGGCGCGTCCGGCGGCTATGGTCAGACGGGCGGCTACGGTGCATATGGCGGCTGGGGCGCGCAGCGCGATCCCGGTATCCGGCCGGAATATCAGGCTGCGGCAAATTACATCCATGTCGGCCACTTTGCCGAGGCGCTGCAGGCGCTCTCCGGTGTGCCGCTGGCCGAGCGTGACGCCAATTGGTACGCGATCAGCGCCATGGCCAACGCCGGTGCGGGCAACCGTGTGCAGGCGCTCGCGGATGCGCGCCGTGCGGCTGCGATGGATCCGTCCAACCCGGATATCCAGCGGCTGCTGCGCCAGATCGAGAGCGGCGGCACGGCCTATGCGACCTATAGCGCCGGATATCCGAACAGCGGCTTCGGCACAGGAAGCTGGTGCGCGGATATGTGTCTGCTGAACCTGTGCTGCAACCCCTGTTTTTCTCCCTGCTGCTGATCCATATGACGACCCCGGCGGAACAGCTCCGTTCCGCCGGGGCTTTTTGCGCTCAGACGCCGGGAAAGGTTTGCAGATACCGCTCCGTGAAGGCGCTCAGCGCGTCAAAGTCCATACACGGGCGGTAGACGGCCTCAAGCTCGTTGTGCAGCAGTGCCGCCATGTGCAGCTGTTCGATGGCGCGCTCGAGGGCGAGCTGCTGCTGGCGGGCATCGCTGCGCATGACGCGGCGCAGTGTGCGCTGCCGCTCCGGATCGGGCAGAACATCGAGCCGGATATGGCGCTGCGACAGACCGTCCGGCACATCCTCGGCCGTCCCGGCAAGAAAGCCGACGCCGCGTGACGGGACGAGCACGGCCTGCGTACGCGAGGGGATGAGTGCATCCGGACAGGAGATGACGTCCAGACCGCACCGGACGGCGTGCGTGCGCACGATGTGCAGGAATTCTTCTGCCAGACCGCATCCGTCGTCGAGCAGGTACACGCGCGCGCAGTGTGCGGCGACGGTGTCCGGGAAGAAAATTTTCCCCTCAGACGTGACGGCGCTCAGAAACAGACGGTCGCACCGGCCGGGCTTTGCGTCCTTGGACGGCGTGCCGAATTCGCGCGTGCAGACGCTTCTGGCGCGCCGGCGCGCGGCCTCGCGGTCCTCGGGGAAGACCAGCCCCGGCGTCGCGCGCGGATCGAGCGCAGCGGCCGCCGTCAGGTACTGCTGTGCGCGCAGGCGGAACATCGCGCAGTCGGCGTTCAGGGCGCGGATGCGCGCCGGATCGAGCGCCTCCGTGCGGCAAAACGCGCCGAGGTCGAGATATTCGCCGCTCGCGCCGAAGAGCGCGGGCTCGACGGTGTGCGGTGCCGTGCCGTCAAAGAAGCCAGCGTGCTTTTGCGGGAAATACACGCCGTCGAGCGAGGCCGGGTCGCCCGCGCAGTGCAGCCAGACGACTGAGAGCCCGGCGGCGCGCCCCGCGTCGCCGACGCGGCGCAGGAAGGTGGACTTGCCGCAGCCCGGCCCGCCCTTGAGGATACAGAAATAGCGCTCCGGCGGCCGGAGGAACTGCCGGTGCAGCGCGTAGTAGCCCGCGCCGGTCATGGCGCTGAGAAAGTAGCGTGTTTCCAGTGCGTTGTTCATGGCGAAACCTCACATTTTCATGGTTGCTACAGCGTATGCAGCCGGCGCGGCCGTTGACAATTTCGCCCCGTGGTGCTATCCTTTTTTCATCCTGACAACGGAGAGTTTCTATGATCAAGACGATATTATTTGATTTTGACGGCACGCTCTTTGACACCGGTGAAGGTATCCTGCGCAGCGTGCAGTATGCGCTCGAGGGCTTCGGCATCCATGAGACGGACACGGCGCGTCTGCGCAAGTTTGTCGGTCCGCCGCTGCTCGATTCGTTCTCGGAGCTGTATGCCATGACGCCCGAGCAGGCGCAGGCGGCGGTCGCACGCTACCGGGAGCGGTATCTGCCTGTCGGCATCTATGAGTGCACGCTCTATCCCGGCATTCCGGAGCTGCTCGAGCAGCTGCGCGCGCACGGGTTTCGCGTCGCGGTCGCGACCGGGAAGCCCACGCCGATGGCACGCTCGATCCTGCAGCGGTTCGATCTCGAACGGCTCTTTGACTGCGTGATCGGCTGCGAATACGACGGCACGCGCAGCACGAAGGCCGAGGTCGTTGCGGCCGCGCTCGCCGAGACGCAGACCGCGCCCGAGGCGGCGCTCATGGTCGGCGACCGGAAGTATGACGTCACCGGCGCCGCTGCCTGCGGTGTGCCGTGCCTCGGCGTGTACTACGGCTATGCAGAGCCGGGTGAGCTGGAGGCCGCCGGCGCGGCGGCAGTGGTGCAGACCGTCGCAGAGCTGGGCGAGCGGCTGCTGCACTGGAACGAGGCATGATGCGAAAACTCCCTGCGGGATCTGAGCCCGCAGGGAGTTTTCTGCTTTTGTCAGGACACGGCTTTTCCGAGCACACGCAGGGGAAAGGCGTCCGAGATCTCCAGATCGTGATAGGCCGGGTTGAGCGAGTGCAGCCAAACGCGCCCTCCGTCGCGCCGGAGCTGTTTGAGATAGGCGCTGCCGTCGTAGAGAAACACGCCGATCTCGCCGGGTGCGAGCGTCGGCTGCTGGTGCACCCAGACGGTCTGCCCGTCGTGAAAGCGCGGCTCCATGCTGTCGCCCGCAACGCGCACGCCGAAGTTCGCCTCCTCCGGCACTTCCGGACCGACCGGCTGCATCTCATAGCTCTCGCCGTCGAGAAACTGCCCCGTCCCGGCCGAGACGGCCAGCGAGTACAGCGGCAGGCTGCGCAGCGCGGGCACTTCGGGTGCGGCGGCAAAGCGCTTGCTCTCGCGCAGCAGCGCGATGTATTCCAGCGCGCGGCGGCGCCCCTCCGCATTCAGTCCCGCAAGCAGACCGCCGGCATCCCCGCCGGAGAACGTGCCCGCGATATCGTCCACGTCCAGCACGCGGCAGAGCGTCAGAAACTGCTGTGCGTTTGGAAGCGTGGCGTCATTTTCCCACTTTGAAACCGCCTGGTTCGACACCGGTATCCCGGCCTCAGCCATGGCCTCAGCCAGCGCCTGCTGGCGCATACCGTGCGCGCGGCGCAGGGAAGCGATTGTTTCGCCAAAGGTTTTGTACATAAGCAGCACCTCAAGCACAATATATCGCATCCGACGAAAAAACACAAGAAGAATATCCGAAAAAGAGAAGAAAACGCTTTAAATATCCTATAAAGAGATTTATAATAAAGGTAATCTCTTTGCGGGAGAACGTGAACATGGAACGCATGATCTTACATTCGGATATCAATGCCTGCTATGCGAGCATCGAGCTGCTGCGCCATCCGGAGCTGCGCGGCCGGCCGGTGGCGGTCGGCGGGGAGCGGGAGCTGCGCCACGGCATCATTTTAGCCAAGGATCAGATGGCGCGCGCCGCCGGTGTGCGCACGGGCATGACGCTCTGGGCGGCGCGGCAGCAGTGCCCGGAGCTGACGATCCTGCCGCCGGATTTTGACCTGTACTACGATTATTCGCGCCGTGTGCGGCAGGTGTATGCCGACTTCACCGACCGGTGCGAGCCGTTCGGCATGGATGAGTGCTGGCTGGATATGACCGGCTGCGTCGGCCATGAGGACGCGCTGCAGACGGCGCAGGCGGTGCGGCAGCGTGTGCTCGATGCCACGGGGCTGACGGTGAGCGTCGGCGTGTCGTGGTGCAAGGTGATCGCAAAGCTCGGTTCTGACTACCGCAAGCCGAACGCCGTGACGGTCATTGACCGCGCGCGTTTTGCCGACATGGTCTGGCCGCTGCCGGTGGGCAGCTTGCTCTTTGCTGGGCGCAGCTCGGTGCGGCAGCTCGAGCGGCTGGGCATCCGTACGGTCGGCGCGCTCGCGGCGGCGGATGCGGATATGCTCCGGCAGCGCTTCGGCAAGAGCGGGGTGCAGCTGCACGCCTATGCCAACGGCTATGACCCCGCGCCGGTGCACCGGGTGGAGGATCTGCCGCCGCCGAAGTCCATCGGCAACAGCGCCACCGCACCGCGTGACCTGATCTGCGAGGCGGATGCGCGTGCGGCGCTGCTGTCGCTTTCCGAGAGCGTGGGTGCGCGTCTGCGGCTGGAGGGGTATCAGTGCCGCACGGTGGAGCTGAGCGTGCGCACGGCAGACCTGCGCTGGTGCAGTCACCGCATGGCGCTGCGCCATCCGACGGATCTGACGAGCGAGGTGCTGGATGCGGCGCTGGCGCTGTGCGAGCAGGCGCACCTGTGGCCCGAGCCGCTGCGCAGCATCGGCGTGCGCGCGCTGGATCTCCAGCCCGCGTGCGCGCCGCACCAGATGGATCTGTTCGAGGACGCGGAGCGCCGCGCACGTCAGCGCCGGCTCGATATCACGCTCGACAATCTCCGCGCCCGCTACGGCAAGACCTGTGTCCTGCGCGGCCGCGCCTGCTTTGACCCGGCGCTCGGCCTTGTCCAGCGCGAGGAGCACGCATTTTTGCGCAAATAAAAAGCACGCACCGTCACGAACACGGTGCGTGCTGATTTTTTTGCTCAGAAGCCGAGCTTCATGCCGCCGGCGATCTTGTTGACCGTGGCGTCGGAGGCCGCCTCGTACTGGCGCAGCGCCTCGTTGACGGCTGCCAGCACCAGATCCTCGAGCATCTCGACATCATCGGGATCGACCGCTTCGGGCTTGATCTCGATCTTGGTGACCTCACGGTTGCCGTTGACAACGGCCGTGACCATGCCGCCGCCGGCCTTCGCCGTGAACTCTTTTTCCTCCAGCTCCTTCTGCATCCGCAGGAAGTCCTGCTGCATCTTCTGCGCCTGCTTCATCATGTTGGCCTGATTCATGCCGCCATAACCGCCGCGAAAACCGCCTCTTGCCATGTTTGTATCCTCCTGTGAATCAAAAATTTTTTTATCGGATCGTTACGTTCGGGAAGCGTGTCAGCTCCTCGATCTGTCGCTGCTTGATCTGGGTCGCCGTGTCCATCGGCTGCATGACCACGCGGACGTTTTGCCCGGTCAGCGTCTGCACGGCCAGACGGAATTTCTCCGCGATCTCGGGCTTGTTGAACATCGGATAAGCCGGAGCTTTGTTCAGGTGCAGGGTCAGCGTGCCGTCAGATAGCTCACCGGTCGCCTGCAGCGGATCAAGCAGAAAGTGATAGATGCCGACCGGCAGCTCGCGCTCCATGTATGCGCACAGCGCCTGCCAGTCAAACGTGCCCGCTTCTGCGGGCGCAGCCTCCGGTGCGGGTGCGGACACCGGCTCCGGGATCGGCTCGGGTTCGGGCTCCGGGATGGGTTCCGGGGTCGGCTCCGGAATGGGAGCGGGAACGGTCTCCGGCGGCTCCCATGGGGGAACGTCGTCGAATACCGGTTTCGGTTCAGACTTTGCCTTCGGCGCGGAGACCGGCGGTGCGGGCGGCTCCCATGGGGGGACGTCGTCGAATACCGGTTTCGGTTCAGGCTTCGCCTTCGGCGCGGAGACCGGCGGTACGGGCGGCTCCCATGGAGGAACGTCGTCGAATACCGGTTTCGGCTCGGGCTTTGCCTTCGGCGCAGAGACCGGCGGCGCGGGCGGCTCCCAAGGGGGAACATCGTCGTGAACCGGCTTCGGCTCAGGCTTTGCCTTCGGCGCGGGCGCAGATGCGCGCGGCGCGGGGATCGCCCCGCTGTATACGGTCTGTTCGAGCTTGTCCATGCGTGCGCACAGCGTCGGCACATCGTCGCATAGCTCCGGCCGGCAGAGCCGGATCAGGCACAGCTCCGCCGCGATGCGCGGGTTGGGCTGCGATGCCATCGCGCCGAGCGTCTGCTGGATGCTCTGAAGGTTTGCCAGCAGCTGCGCGGACGAAAATGCACCGGAGAGCTCATCAAGCGTGACCGGGTCATATGCGCCGGAGAGCAGCTCCCGGCCGCCGCGCGGCGCAACGGCCTGCATGAGCAGGTCGCGCTGGAGCATACTCAGCTCGTCGAGCAGGGCAGAGGGGTCTTTCCCATCCTGCCAGAGCTCACGGAACTGTTCGAGCGCGCCTGCGGTGTCGCCGGCGGCAACGCTTCGCAAAAGCTGCGCCGTGCGCAGGTTTCCGGCAAGACCGATGGCGGAGATGACCGCGTCGGTCGAGATGCACTCGTTTCCGCAGCACTGGTCGAGCAGTGTGAGCGCGTCGCGCATACCGCCGTCCGCCATGCGGGCGAGCAGCGCGGCCGCATCCGGCTGCAGGTCCAGATGCTCCTGCTGCGCGACGAAGTTCAGGCGCGCGGTGATCGTGTCGACCGGGATGCGCTTGAAGCTGTGCCGCTGGCAGCGGGACAGGATTGTTGCCGGGACTTTGTGCAGCTCCGTCGTCGCGAGGATGAACATGAGGTGCTCCGGCGGCTCTTCAAGGATCTTCAGCAGAGCATTGAACGCCGAGTTGCTGAGCATGTGCACCTCGTCGACGATATAGACACGCTTGCGCACGCTGGCGGGGGAGAACACCGCCTCATCGCGCAGGGCGCGCACATTGTCGACGCCGTTGTTGGACGCGGCGTCCAGCTCGACCACGTCGAGGACCGATCCGTCGTCGATGCCGCGGCAGGCGGCGCATTGGTTGCACGGATTGCCGTTGACCGGATGCTCGCAGTTGACCGCCTTGGCCAGGATCTTGGCGCAGGTGGTTTTGCCGGTCCCGCGCGTGCCGATGAACAGGTAGGCGTGGGACAAGCGTCCGGTCTCGACCTGCTTTTTCAGCGTCTCGGTAATATGTTCCTGACCGACAACGTCGTCAAACGTCTTCGGCCGGTATTTGCGATAGAGCGCCTGATACATCATTTGCGCGCGTCACCTCCGGGAACGGAAAACATAAAAAACGTGACCATTGACAAGACTGCACACCCACCTTTGAATAGACGACATGCCCGTTACCACAGCAGCCAGCTCGGGCCCGGCGTCCCCACGGCACACGGAGTGACCTGCTTAATGCTGCTCGGTTCCCCGCCTGACATGGTTCACAGGGCTCCGTTGCGCGGGACCGAACCTTCAACGCCGCTTACTGCGGGCAGACGACACATCGGCCTATCCGGGGGCGGGAATTCATCCCTGCTATAGCGGATTGCAGGTACAGGACACCGCTGGCTCCCCGACTAGTGCAGCCTTGTCAATGGCCACGTAAGTGTATTCTACTACAAAAGCGGCGATTGCGCAAGAGCGGGAAGCAATTTTCTTTTTCGGGACTTTTTTGCACAAAAATGCGGCGGAAGAAAAAAAGGTCTTTACAAATGTGAAAAATGTGCTATAATGAATAAGCCTTGTGGGGGCGTAGCTCAGCTGGGAGAGCGTTCGGTTCGCATCCGAGAGGTCAAGGGTTCGAATCCCTCCGTCTCCACCAAATCAAAAATCCGAACCTTTGTCCGAATGGACAGAGGTTCGGATTTTTTTATTTTCCGAAAGATTCGGCATTTTGAAGGGAGGAGCAAGCGGTGATTTTTGATTATGAGCGGCGCATTCAGGCTTTGGAAGCCAGAGTGCAGGCACTGGAGGATGCGCTGAAAAAAGAGCGGGCTGCGCAAGTGCCGGATGCGCAGACGCAGGAAAAGGTGACTGCGCAAAGCAGTCCGGCACCTGCCGTGCAGACACCGGAGAAAGCGCCGGAACAGAGTCTGGCAGCCGCCGCGGAAACGCGGGAAAAAACACCGGAACAAAGCCCGGCACAGCAGACGGTCTCGGCTCAGTTCCGGGCGGCGCTGGATGCACCGGCCGATCCGAGCTGCTTTCAGTACATGCCGGAGCCGGGGACTGCGACCAATGGACTTACTTTGTATGGTGCGGAACATCCGAAACCGGAGCGTGCGCTGCAGAAGCTGGTCGGCAAGGGGCTCCGGATCACGGCCTATACCGGGTTTGATGCGGAGCGTGTCGTCATTCCGGCGAAGATCGGCGGGCTGCCGGTCGTCAGCATCGGCGAGAAAGTGTTCAAGAACACGACCGTCTCGGAGGTGATCCTGCCGGGGTCGATCAAGGCCATTCTCAGAGAGGCGTTTTCTGGCTGCAAGCGCCTGCAGCATATCGACCTGCCGGATGGCTTGGAATATTTGGGGAGCCACTGCTTTGCGGGCAGCGGACTCACGGCGCTGCATTTTCCGGATCGTCTGAAAACGATCCCGGAGGGTTGCTGCGGCGGCTGCGCAAACCTGAGTGACGTGACATTTGGTCAGCAGGTGCAGACGATCCAGGGGAGTGCTTTCGTGGCCTGCAAAAAACTGCAGACGGTTTCCTTTCCCGAATCGCTGCTTCGGGTCGATAACGACGCTTTTGAGAAGACGGCGATCACACGTTTTATTTTTCCGGCCGGTGTGCAAGAGGTCGGAGATGTCAAGCATAGTCGTTTCTATATTGAGCCGCGCTACCCAGTAGTCGATGGGACAATATCGGACAGCCCTGTTCTGGTTTTCCTAGGAATGGATGCAGTTCTCAAAATAATTGACCATACCCATATTGCGCTTATCTACTGCCTGCCGGGCAGCAAGGTACAGCAGATCGCACGGGATAAAGGCATACCCGTCCGGCCGCTGAGCGAGTTCCAAATGGAGGATGCATGACCCATGGTCGATCATATGCTTGTACGTGGAGCAAAGGTCCACAACCTGAAAAATATTGACGTGGACATTCCGCTGAATCGGATCGTCGGCATCGCGGGCGTGTCCGGTTCCGGCAAGTCGTCGCTGGCGCTGGGTGTGCTGTACGCCGAGGGCTCGCGCCGCTATCTGGAGGCGCTGTCGACCTACACGCGCCGCCGGATGACGCAGGCCGCCCGCGCGGCAGTCGATGACGTGCTGTACGTTCCTGCGGCGCTGGCGCTGCACCAGCGCCCCGGCGTGCCCGGCATCCGCAGCACGTTCGGCACGGGGACGGAGCTCTTGAACAGCCTGCGGCTCATGTACTCCCGCCTCGCCAGCCACCGCTGCCCCAACGGGCACTACCTGCCGCCGACGCTGCTGGTCGCCGCGGGGAAGGAGCTGACCTGCCCGGAGTGCGGCGTGCATTTTTACGCACCGAGCGCCGAGGAGCTGGCCTTCAACTTGCAGGGCGCGTGCCCAAGATGTGGCGGCACGGGCAGTGTGCGCACGGTGGATATGGCGTCGCTGGTGCCGGATGATTCGCTCACGATCGACGAGGGGGCGGTGGCGCCGTGGAACAGTCTCATGTGGTCGCTGATGACGGACGTCTGCCGGGAGATGGGCGTGCGCACGGACGTGCCGTTTCGCGACCTGACGGAGCGGGAAAAGGACATCGTCTACCATGGCCCGGCGGAGAAAAAGCACATTTTCTACCACGCCAAAAACTCCAATCAGGCGGGAGAGCTGGACTTTACCTACTTTAACGCCGTCTATACCGTGGAAAATGCCCTTGCCAAGGTCAAGGACGAGAAGGGCATGAGGCGCGTCGAGAAGTTTCTGAAAGAGGACGTGTGCCCGGACTGCCACGGTACACGCCTGTCCACTGCGGCCCGCGCGCCGAAGCTGCGGGGCATCACGCTGGACGAGGCCTGCACGATGACGCTCTCGGAGCTGTATGACTGGGTGCAGGGTGTGCCGGACAGCCTGCCGGAGGAGATGCGCCCCATGGCGGGGAGCATCTGCGAGGCTTTTACGGGCACGGCGCGGCGGCTGCTCGACCTGGGGCTCGGCTACCTGACGCTCGACCGCTCCGCGGCGACGCTCTCGACCGGCGAGCGGCAGCGGATGCAGCTGGCCCGCGCCGTGCGCAACCGCACGACTGGCGTGCTCTATGTGCTCGATGAGCCGAGCATCGGTCTGCACCCGGCCAACATCGTGGGCCTCACCGGAGTGATGCACGACCTCGTGGCGGACGGCAATTCCGTCATTCTCGTCGATCACGACACGCAGATCCTGAAGGAATCCGACTGGATCATTGAGATGGGGCCGGAGGCCGGCGCAAAGGGCGGCCGCGTCATTGCACAGGGCACGGTGTCCGCAGTCGCGGCAGATCCCGCCTCGCAGATCGGCCCGTTCCTGTCCGGAGCGCCGGAGGCGCCTTTGCGCCCGCGCGCCGGGAAAGCCGACATGTTTGCGCAGGGAGTTATTCATCTGGCCACGACGCAGATCCATACGGTCAAGCCGCTGGCGGTCACAATCCCCAAGGGGCGGCTGACGGTCGTGACCGGTGTGTCCGGCTCCGGCAAGACGACCATGGTGCTCGAGAGCCTGATCCCCGCGCTGGAGGCCGGCATCAGCGGCCATGCGCTGCCGCCGCACATTCGGTCGGTCAGCGCTGAGGGCATCGCGCACGTCAAGCTCATCGATGCGACGCCCATCGGCATCAACGTCCGCTCCACCGTGGCCACCTATGCCGGCGTGCATGATGAGCTGCGCAAGCTCTATGCTAGATCGCCGGATGCAAAGGCGCGCGGCTGCAAGGCCGGCGATTTTTCCTACAACACGGGCTCGCTGCGTTGTCCCGGCTGCGATGGAACGGGCGTGGTGAGTCTGGATGTGCAGTTTCTGCCGGATGTGAATATCCCTTGCCCGGACTGCCGCGGCTCGCGCTACGCGCGCGCGGCGTATGATATCAGGCTGACGAACAGGGCAGGGCAATCCGCCTCTCTGCCGGAGCTGATGGACATGGACGTCAACACCGCGCTCCCGTTCTGTGCGGACAGAAAAACGGTCAGCCAGAAGCTGCAGGTGCTGCAGCAGCTCGGTCTCGGTTACCTCACGCTCGGCGAGGAAACGCCGAGCCTCTCCGGCGGCGAGGCGCAGCGGCTGAAGCTGGCCAGCGAGATCGGACGCATCCAGACGGATTCCGTGTTCGTTTTCGACGAGCCGAGCATCGGCCTGCACCCGCTGGATGTGCGGGTGCTGCTGGGCGTGTTTCAGGCGCTGCTCGATCACGGCGCGACGGTCATCGTCATTGAGCATGATCTTGATGTGATCCGCAGTGCTGACTATGTCATCGACATGGGCCCCGGCGGGGGCGACGCCGGCGGGCGGATCGTCGCAGCCGGAACACCGGAGGAGATCCGGCAAGATCCCGACAGCATCACGGGCAGATACCTTTGAAGGCAGCAAAAACCGCCGCTTCCAATACGGAAGCGGCGGTTCCTGTTTGTATTCGCTCAGAATTTGATGTCGGTGGGCTTGCGGTCGAACATGGTGTTGACCTGCTTATAGAGCCAGCCCATCAGCTTCTGGTCCAGATTCC
>ERZ773146.1036-NODE-1036-length-20498-cov-17.006066_pt1 | contig 20498 bp, 18 predicted proteins | sample MGYA00580847_ERZ773146 | MGnify/ENA primary metagenome ERZ773146 (study PRJEB29015, sample SAMEA2737830) | human gut metagenome | biome: human gut; feature: human-associated habitat; material: faeces | place: China | collected 2012 ...
AAAGGGCAAAAAGCACCGAAAAGGCTGGCTGTCCGACGTGCGTGCCCTTGTTAATCGACGCTTGTTTATCCCAAAAAAGAAAAAGGAGTGTGTAAAAGCCATGACAAGCGGTAAAAAGCCCGTTTTGCGGGGCATCCTGTTGATCGTCATCGTCTGCGGAATTGCTGCGGTCTGCCTCCTGACAAGGCCGAAGCCGGAACGATATACGTTCCGAATCACTATTCCGGCGGGAACCCAGGAGAGGTTCGTATACTCCGAGGAAGAGTTTCGTGCAACAAAAAATACGGTCAGAATATGGCTCAACGGCGGGCTGGAGGACACGGAAGTCCTTTTAACCCCTGTGGAGGAAACCATGGAGACCGGTTATACGGCGGTTTATCTCACCCAAGGAATGCCCGCGGAATTTGACGCGGATAAGAGAATCTGGTTCAGAGTGGGCGTGAAAGCGCAGAACATGACCGACGAGGATATTACCGTATATTTGACAGTGGAAAATGCGGAGATTCGCGGCCGTAGTTCCGACGAAAATTCCCCGGACAGCATCACCTTTGAAGCGGAGATCCTTGAGATCCGCGACGGGTATTTCCTTGTAAAACCGGAAGCCGGCTGGGCGATCAACAGCGCGGCTCTGCTGGAGGTCCCCATGGAGAACATGGAGCCATCCCCCGCGCTGCAGGTGGGAGACGTGATCGAGATCACATACGACGGCAGAATCCTTGAAACCGATCCGGGGCGGATCCATACGGTCTATCGCATCCGTATTGCGCAAAAGCCGGACGATCCCCGCGCCTATGAGAGCGGCGGAAACGTCAGAGAGCGGGAAAACGCTCCGGATGATATGGAATGGCAGGACGGTATTTCATTTTCCGATCTTGCCCCGGGTGGGGAGATCGTATCCCCGTTTGAGATCGTTATGGAGGAAAACGACTCGTCCTTATGGCTCTCCATCACATGGGCGAGAAACGGGCAGGCATTGGAATACGGTATCCGTTCCGAGGACGGCACGGCGTTTTTTCAGGAGAAGCAAGGGGGCTCATCCCTGCTGCTGATTGAGGAAATTCCGGCGGGAACATATCGCTTGTATGTAAAAAACCCCGAGACATTCAACGCCCTGTCGGAAAACGAAAGCGCCGAGAGCGTTAACGTGACCGGCGCGCTGGTGTACTCTCTCGTTCCGCGGTGAGAGATCGTGCGGCCGGTATCGGCAGTCTTCCCGTGATTTTTCCGCATCGGCGCAGACTCACGGCTCAGCGCATAAAAAAAGATAGCCCCTGACTGCGTTACAGAAGATTCGCAGTCAAGGGCTATCTTTCACTCTTAATATCTAACATCCTGGTTACCTCCTTTCTTCAAATTCATGACACCGCTGCTTCCCCGTGCAAATCTTCTCCCTTCTTCGCTTTTCTGCCCCGCTTCGCCGGGGGCTTTCCGCATACGGCGGATGCTGTCGGAGATCCTTTCACGCGTTTTTCGGTGTCATTTTCCCCAGACTCCAGCGGTCCGGGGGGCATCATTTAGCCTCCTTTTTGTACTTTCATGATACCAGAGACCGCCGATAGAAACAAGTGACGGGATCGGAGAAAAAGCCAGACCCGCATTGTGCATCACAATGAAATTGCCGGCGATCACGCAATTCCTCTTGACTGTTGCCGCCGGGCACTATATAGTTAAATTGTTGGGGAACGAGCCGCCGCGTCATACAAAGCATGACGCGGCGGCTCATTTTTTCAAAAAGCCTCGCAGAGCCCGCGCCCGCCGGCAGAAGATCCGGGCTCGGTCAGCCGCACTCTTTTTTCATGGCGGAATATCCGATCAGCACCGTCCAGACATAGGCGCAGGTCTTAGGGATGCCATCAGCCCCAGACAAAGCACATTAAAGCCCGCCGCGCCTTTCTCGCTCCGTGCGGGCAGGACAGCGGGCCGCTTTCAAAAGCGGAAGAATCAGAATCTGCTGTACAGCACCCGGCAGAGAAACGCGGCAAAAAGATCGGGCGGCTCCCGCTCCTCCTTGTTCAGCCAGACGCACACCATGCGGAAAGCGCCGAAGGTCAGAAAGTTATAGACATACGCAAGCTCCGCTTCACTGTTGCTGCCGGAGAGCATTTTGCGCGCGCTTTCCTTCAGGCTGTCCATGGCAAACAGCTTGTGGGCGAATGCCGGGTCAACGTTGTTGTTGATGATCAGGCGGGCAAATTCCAGATTCTCCTCCAGATACCGGCAGGCGGCGGTGATGATTTTCTCCGGTTCGGTTTCATGGCGCTCGATGGCTTTTGCGATAAAGTCCAGCATATCCTTTTCCATATCGGTCAGCAGATCGAACTGACTTCCGTAATACTTATAAAATGTCGTTCGGTTCACGTCGGCTCTTTCACAAAGCTCCCGAATGGAAATGTGGTATATGTCCTGTTCCTTCAGCAGCTCAATCAGCGCGGCCTTCAGCAGGCGCTTTGTCATCGCAATGCGGCGATCCTCTTTTTTCTCCATGGCAGCCTCCTAAAAATGAATTTTTTTTGAACCCTCAACATTTCCCAACGGTGTGTTGATTTTTATTCCATACCGAAAGAACTGTCGGTTGAATAATCAACATGTGTTCATCATAATGAAACAAACGGAAAAAGTCAAGAAGGGTAATGCGCCATGAAAAAGCTTGCAGAGTTTCTTATAAACCGCCGCCGCGTTCTCACTGCCGTCATGCTTGCGCTGACGGCAGTTTGTGCCGTTCTCGCGCTGCGCGTTCCGATCAACCGGGATCGGACAAAATATCTTGCGGACAGCTCCGAAATGAAGCAGGGGCTTTCCATTATGGAGGACGTCTTCCCCGAGTCCGACGAGACGGCGTCGATCCGCGTGATGTTCGATGATCTGACCGCCGATCAGATACCCGAAATCAAAGCGCAGCTGGAAGCCATACCGAACGTAAGCAGCGTCGCGTATGAAGCCGGCAGCGAGGAATACAATAAGGACAATCACACGCTCTTTGTCGTGAACAGCCGGTACGATTACGACACCGACGAGGAGCACGCGATCGAAGCTGCTATCGAAGAGGGCTTCCCCGGCTATACGATGGCGTATGAGAATAACGACGTTCCGGCAACGGAGCTTCCGCTCTGGGTCGTCGTTCTTGCGCTGACGCTCGCCGTTATCATTTTGCTGGTCATGTCCGATTCATGGCTGGACCCCGTGCTGTTTCTCGTCACCATCGGCGTCGCCGTTGTGCTCAACATGGGAACGAACATCCTGTTCCCGTACGTCGATGAGATGACCGCAACGGTCGGGCCCATTTTGCAGCTCGTGCTCTCCATGGACTATTCCATCATTTTGATGAATCGCTACCGGCAGGAAAAGGTCACGCACAGCGACAAGGTTTCTGCCATGAAAACGGCGCTCGCCGGTTCGGTTTCCTCCATCGCCTCCAGCTCGCTTACCACGGTCGTGGGATTGCTGGCGCTCGTGTTTTTGAGCTTCAAGCTCGGGCCGGAGCTCGGCATCGTGCTGGCCAAGGGCGTATTCATCAGCATGCTCTGCGCCTTCACCGTCCTCCCCGCGATGATCCTGGCAATGGACCCGCTGCTGGAAAAGACGAGAAAAAAATCGCCGCATGTTCCGATGGCGCGCTTCTCAAGGCTCAGCTATAAGACGAGATACGCCATGCCCGCCGTTTTTGCCGCGCTTTTTATCGCTTCTTTTATATTGCAGGGCTATACGCAGATCGTCTTCACGGAGGAAAACGACGACCCGCTGGCGAATGTGTTCCCGAAGAAGAACACCGTTGCGGTGGTTTACCGCAACGAGGACGAAGCGAAAATCGACAGCGTCATCTCCGAACTGGAAAAGGACGAGCGGGTTTCCGATATTCTCGGCTATGCCAACACGCTCGGCAAGGAGATGACCGCCGAGGACATGGGCAAGGCCGTCGCCGAATTGAGCGCCGATGCGGAGCCCATCGGCGATAACCTCCTCCGTATGCTCTATTTCATCGCGGAGGACGGGAAAATGCCCGTGATAACGGCGTCTGACTTTATTAATTTTATTACCGACACCGTTCTTCCGGACAAAACCATCGGCAAGCACCTTGACGCCGCGCTGCGGGACAACGCGGAGCAGTTCCGAACGCTTGCCGACCGCACGCGCCTGACCACCGCGATTTCCGTTGACGAAATGGCGGAGCTCTTCGGCATAGACCGGGAGCGTGTCGAGAAGCTCTATCTCTACTATACGATCCAAAACGGCGTTGCAGACAGCGGCACAATGACGCTGCCGGTCTTTGTGGATTATGTGCTCAATTCCGTGGCGGCAAACGAAACCTACGGCTCGATGGTAAGTGCCTCGGCAATTGCTTCCCTCCGGCAGCTGCAAACCTATACGAATACCAATACCGTTCTGGCGGCGCGCAGCGCGGCCGATCTGGCCGCGCTGATCGGGGCGGACGAGAGCACGGTGAATACCGTGTTTATTCTCGATAACGCGGGCGACGTCAGCGCGCAAACTATGAGTCTGCCCGAATTCAGTTCGTTTTTGTGCGGCAGCCTGCTGCAGGATGCGCTGTTCAGCTCATATTTTGACGATGCCGCCAAGGCGCAGGCGCAGACGATGGACGCGCTGGTGCAGCTTGCCGTGTCCGGGCAGGGGCTGACCCCCGACCAGATGGCGCAGACGCTGGGGATGGACGCGGAAAGCGTTTCCAAGCTGTACAGCCTCTACTTTTCCGCCGATCCCGCGTTCCAGAAGGAGGCTGCCGCCATGACGATGACGCTTACCGACTTTCTCCCGCTGCTGAAGGCCAACGCTCCCGCCGAGCAGCAGGCGCAGCTCGCCCAAACAGAGCAGCTTGTGAATCTTGCCGTTTCCGGGCAGGCGTTGGACGCGGAAACCATGGCGGGCGTGACGGGGATGACCACGGAGAATGTCGCGGGGCTTTATCTGATGAGCGGCACGGAGGCAATGACGCTTCCGGACTTTCTTTCCGCCGCGCTGACACAGGCGCCCGACAACGCCGGCTTGCAGCAGATGAACCAGCTCGTACAGCTCGCTGTTTCCGGGCAGGCGCTGGACGCTTCTTCCCTTGCCTCCGTGTTCGGGATGGATACCGCGCAGGTCTGCCAGATATTCGCGCTTGTGCTGGCAGGGCAGAAAACGGTGGCTCTTGCCGATTTCTCCGCTTTTCTCGTCAACTCCGTGCTGACGGACACGGCCTACGCCGGAGCTTTTTCCGAGGAGCAGGCGGCGCAGCTTCGCCGGCTGGATTCCATCGCGCAGCTCGCGGTTTCCGGCACACCGCTTGACGCCGGGACGCTGGCACAGCTGTTCGACACGGACACGGATACGATTACGACGGCATTCCGCCTGTACTTCGGCAGGGATATCAGCCAAAAAACAATGTCGTTGAAGGCGTTTACCGACTTTGCTCTGTCCGATCCTCTTGTGAGCGGAATGATGGACGCCTCCACGCTCGGCCGCATTCAGTTTTTGCAGGCGATTCTGAACGCCTCGATAAACGGAACGGCGTTCACCTCCGCAAGACTTGCCTCATTCCTGGGCATGGATCCGGCGCAGACGGAACAGCTGTATATCCTCCGTATGGGGGAAAACGGCGGTACGGACTCCTGGACGATCTCTCCGCGCTCGTTTGTAGCCTTTGCCGCGACGGACGTGCTCGGCGACGCAGAGCTTGCAAAGCAGATCGATGAAAAAACCGCGGAGGAGCTTCGGCGGGGTCATACGCTGATTGAGGCCGTCGTTTCGGAAAAAGCTTACACCGCCAGCGAAATGACTGCGCTCCTTTCCTCTCTGACGGACGAGGTGACCGAAAACGAGACGGAGATTCTTTATCTCCTTTACGGAGGCGTGAATGACGCCGATCCCACGGAAAAAATGACGATTGTGGAGCTCTTTGATCTGCTCTGCGACAAAATGATGAACGACGGGCGCTTTGCGGAGTATTTCGACGGAGAAACAAAAAAGGAGATCCTCGACAGCAAGGCGGAGCTGGAGGACGCCGTCGCGCAGATGAGGGGCAAAGCCTACGCAAGAATGGTCGTCACTTCCGATTACCCGGACGAGTCTCCGGAAACGTCGGACTATGTAACCCGTATCGATACGCTCTGCCGGGAAAATCTCAGTGAATACTATCTGGTGGGCAACTCCGTTATGGTCAGTGAGATGGACCGCGCCTTTGACAGCGAATACCGGATGATCTCCCTGATCACCGCGATCTCCGTATTTCTTGTTGTGCTCATCGCGTTCCGCCATCCGATCCTTCCGCTGATCCTCACGCTTCTCGTGCAGTGCGGCGTCTTTATCACCGTAACGGTCATCGGAGCCTACAGCGGCTCGATCTATTACCTTGCGCTGCTGATCGTACAGAGCATTCTCATGGGCGCAACGATCGACTACGGCATTGTGTTCTGTAATTTCTATATGGACAGTCGAAAAACCATGGACGTGACCGACGCGCTGCGCGCGGCGTACGAAGGCTCCATCCACACCATCATGACCTCCGGCTCCATCCTTGTGCTGGTGCTTGCCGCGCTCGGGATCCTTGTATCCTCGCCGATGATCTCCGATGTGAGCACCACGCTGTCCATTGGCGCGCTTGTCGCCATGCTGCTGATCCTTCTGGTCCTGCCCGGCATGACGGTTTGCTGCGACAGACTCATAAACAGAAAAAAGACCGAAGAAAAGACAAAAACGCCGTAAACCGCGGCAAAAAAGAAAACCGGCGGCGGGAGAACGAACTCTCCTCGCCGCCGGTTTGCGTTTTTTTATTGTGCCGGAAGCTCCACGGCAAAGACGGTGCCGCGCTCCGAGCTTTCCTCCACCCGAACGGAGCCGCCGTGCAGACCGGCAATTTCCCACACCAGCGAAAGCCCGAGACCTACGCCGCCGTATTCACGGCTGCGGGATTTGTCCACGCGGAAGAAGGGCTGGAAGATGCTCCGCCGGAATTCCTCCGGGATGCCGCTGCCGGTATCCGCCACGCGGATGTGCAGCATTTTGTCCTCCTGCGCCACGGAAATGCGCACCGACCCATCGGGGCGGTTGTACTTGACGGCGTTTTCCGCCAGATTGAAAAGCATTCGGTAGATCAGCGCGTCGCTCCCGATCATAACGCCGTCGCCCTCCCGTTCGAGCGCGATGCCGTTCTTCTCCGCCACCGGCGCGAGATCCGTGAAGATCTCCTCGATCATCGGCGCGAGCTGGATCTTCTCGTTCCGCGCCACCTGCTGCAAATTGCTCATCTCCAGCAGCGTCTTGGTCATTTGCGTCAGCCGCTCCGTCTGCTCCCGCAGCAGAGAGAGAAACTCCGCCGTCTCCGGCAGTAGATCGGGATGCTCGGCGGAAAAGAGCTCCAGCTGCGCCTGCATCAGCGCCAGCGGCGTGCGCAGCTCGTGGGCGGCGTTGCCGGTAAACTGCCGCTGCGCGGCAAAGGCATTGTTCAGCCGCTCCAGCATCTGGTTGAAGGAGCGGCTGAACTGCCGGAACTCCGGCAGCACGTCCTCGTCGATCTTCATATCCGCGAGATTGTTCAGCTGCACCTTCTCTACCTGCGAGGCAAAGCTGCGCAGGGGCTTGAGCGCGCGGCCGCTGACGAAATACGCCAAAACGCCGCTCAGCACCGTCACCGCCGCCGTGATATACCAGTTCGTTGTGCAGAAAGACGTCTTCGCGCCGTGTATGACAATGGTCACATCCTCGTTCATTCCGGCAAGCTCCGGATCGAAAAACGCCGGATCGCCTTCCACGGCGGCGCTGCCATAATCCTGAATGAAGCTGCCGATGGAGTCCATATAGTGCAGCCCGGAGGCGCAGAGCAGCAGCTTCATGGAAACGCAGGCTGCGCCGATGAGCAGCACGGTCAGCAGCGTGATGCGCCACTGCAAAGAAAGCCGCTTCATGCGTCCTCCCCTCCCATCAGATACCCCTCGCCGATGCGGTTGCGGATGGGGTCGCAGCCCAGCGCGGCGCGCAGCTTTTTGCGCAGAGCGGAGATATGCACCCGGATGGAGTTGCTGAAATTGTCCACGCTGTTGTCCCAGACGTGATCCATCAGCTCCTCCTGACTGACCGGGCGGCCCTGATGCACCATCAGATATTCCAAAATTCCCGTTTCCTTGCGGGTGAGCGTCAAGGTCTGCCCGTTAACGGCGGCGGTGCGCGAGCGCGTATCAAAGGTCAGCGCCCCGCAGGTCAATATCACATCCCGCTGCGTAAACTGCCGCAGCGTAAGACTGCGGATGCGCGCCTCCAGCTCCGCGAGATGAAAGGGCTTTGCCAGATAGTCGTTGGCTCCCGCATCCAGCCCCTCGACCTTATCCTCCACCTCTCCGCGGGCGGAGAGGATCAGCACCTTCGTCTCCCAGTCTGCCTGCCGCAGGGTGCGCAGCACCGTCATGCCGTCCTTCCCCGGAAGATTCAGATCCAGCAGCACCAGATCGTACCGCTCCGTGCCGAGCAGCTCCAGCGCTTTTTCTCCGTCAAAGCAGTAATCCACGCTGTACGCCAGCCGCCGCAGGCTGCGCACAATGGTTTCGCACAGCGCGCGCTCATCCTCAATTACCAAAAGGTGCATCAAAAGCCTCCTGTTTCTTTTTTGTTTGATCTAATAATATCAGGGATGGATAAGATTTGTGTTAAGTTTTGATTCTTAACGGGGAATTTAACTGCCCTGCGCTATGATAGGGGCAGAAAACGGAAGGAGAGTTGTTCATGAGCCACAGAGAAAAAGCGGCCTTGCAGGTTTTCCTGCTGCTTGCCGGCGTTGCCATGGTGTGCTTCGGCGTCTGGCGGGGCGAATCGGCGGCGGTGCTGAGCAAAGCAATCAAACTATGTCTGGAGTGTGTAGGTATTGGGTAAAAAGAATTTGGGCGTCTCGCAGCTTCTGGCGCGCTTCCGGGGCTGGATACAGGCGGGGGCAACGCTGCTGACCAACCTGCACCTGCCCAACTTCCTCAAGGGCAGCCTGTATCAGGGCGCGGGGAAAACCGTCTGCGTGCCGGGGCTGAATTGCTACTCCTGCCCGGCCGCCTCCGGCGCGTGCCCCGTCGGGGCGTTTCAGGCGGTGGTGGGGTCGTCAAAGTTCGGCTTCTCTTATTATATCACAGGAATCCTCATCCTGCTCGGCGTTTTGCTCGGCAGATTGATCTGCGGCTTTTTGTGTCCCTTCGGATGGTTTCAGGAGCTGCTGCACAAGATCCCGACGAAAAAGCTCTCCACAAAAAAGCTCAAGCCGCTGACATATCTCAAATACGCCGTTTTGCTGGTCATGGTCATTCTGCTGCCGGCGTTCCTTGTGAACGACGTGGGAATGGGCGATCCTTACTTCTGCAAGTATCTCTGCCCGCAGGGCGTGCTGGAGGGGGCGATCCCGCTGTCTCTTGCCAATGCCGGCATTCGGGCGGCGCTGGGAAAGCTGTTCACATGGAAGCTCTGCGTGCTGATTTCGGTAGTCGTGCTGAGCGTGCTCTTTTACCGCCCGTTCTGCAAATGGCTCTGCCCGCTGGGCGCGTTCTACGCCTTGCTGAACAAGGTATCTCTTTTCCAGATGAAGGTAGATGGGAACAAATGCGTCTCCTGCGGGAAATGCGCCAGAGCCTGCAAGATGGATGTGGATGTGACGAAGACGCCCAACCATACCGAGTGCATCCGCTGCGGAATGTGTGTCCGCGCCTGTCCCACAAACGCCGTGAGCTTCCGCTTTGGCTTCGGAACGGGCGAGCAGAATATACCGGGTACAATAAATCAAATAAAACAAAAAACGGAGGAAACAAAATGAACGTCAAGAAAAGTATTGCGCTGCTGCTGGCAGTGATGATGGTGCTGTCTCTGGCCGCGTGCGGCGCAAAGGGTGAGACAGGCAGCGGCGACGCCATGACCGGAGAGCCCAAAAACGCCGAGGAAGCTGTCGCCATGCACAAGGAGCTGATGGCGCAGGAAAACGCGATCCTCTCGGAAAACACCGCGCTTTGGGAAAAGGTTTTCATGGCGGCCGACAAGAGCATGACCATGCAGGAGGACGGCAAAAACTACGGTGACTTCCTGCTGGACACCATCGAATCCGCCAAGGACCAGTTTACGGCGGACGAGCTGAAGCTGATCCGCGGCGAGGCGGAAAAGATCCGCGACATTGAAAGCAAGCTCACCATGATCGAGAAAAAGTACCCCGAGGCGGCACAGGAATCCCTTGACGGCGCCATGAGCGTGCCCGCGGACGGCAGCATGAACATCTCCGGCGACACCAGCATGCTCCCCGATAACAGCAGCGATAACAGCAGCATGCAGAAATTCCCCTCCTTTGTGGGCAAGGATCTGGACGGGAACGATGTGACGAGCGACGAGCTTTTTTCCGGCAGCGCCGTTACGGTTGTCAACTTCTGGTTCACCACCTGCGGCCCGTGCGTGGGTGAGCTGGGCGAACTGGAAGCGCTGAGCAAGGAGCTCGCCGAAAAGGGCGGCTCTCTCATCGGCATCAACTCCTTCACATTGGATGGCGACGAAGCGGCGATCTCTGATGCAAAGGATGTGCTGATGAAGAAGGGCGCGACCTATCAGAATGTGTATTTCGCTTCCGACAGCGAGGCCGGCATGTTCACTGCAAACATCTTCGCTTACCCCACCACCTATGTGGTTGACCGCAGCGGCAACATCGTGGGCGATCCCATCGTGGGCGCCGTCACCAGCAAGGCGCAGATGGAAACGCTGCAGAAGCTCATCGACCAGACTCTTGCCGCCGATATGGGCTGACAAACGGATTTATCTCCTCAGAAAGGAGGACTTCACCATGTATCGGAGAGCATTGCCGCTTCTGCTCACCGCGGTGCTGCTGCTGAGCGGCTGCGTTGCCGGGCAGAAGAATATGCCGAAGAAAACGGACGAGAAGGAAATGACCGGACAGTCCTCTGATATGTCCGGTGAAGGAATCATGTATATGGATACCACGGAAAACGTCATATATCTGGCGGGCGGCTGCTTCTGGGGCATGGAGCACCTGATGCAGTCCATCCCCGGCGTCATTGATGCGCAGAGCGGCTATGCCAACGGCACCTGCGAGGCGGACGCCGATTATCGGACCGTCTGCAAAGGGAACACCGGCTTCCGGGAGACCGTGCGGGTGGAGTATGACCCCGGGCAGGTGAGTCTCGACGCCCTGCTGCTGGCCTACTTCTATGTGATCGACCCCACGGTGGAGAACCGGCAGGGCAACGACCGGGGCAGCCAGTATCAGACCGGCGTTTACTACACCAACGAAAGCGCGAAGGAGACGGTGGAGCGCATTGCGGAGATCGAGCGGGGACGCAGCAAAAAGTTCTTCGTGGAGATCGGCCCGCTCAAGAACTACTATCCCGCCGAGGAATACCACCAGGACTATCTGGAGAAGAATCCGAAAGGCTACTGCCATATCCCCAAGGCCGAGATGGAGCTTTTCTCCAGACTGCGCATCGATCCGGGCGACTACCAAAAGCCCGCCGCGGAATCCATCCGGGACAAGCTGACGGAGGAGCAGTACCGCGTCACTCAGGAGAGCGGCACGGAGCGCCCCTTCAGCAATGAGTTCTGGAACCAGTTCGAGAAGGGCATCTATGTGGATATCGTCACCGGCGAGCCGCTCTTTTCCTCCACGGACAAGTTTGAGAGCGGCTGCGGCTGGCCCGCCTTTACCAAGCCCATCGAGGAGCCTGCCGTGGTGGAGCTGGAGGATCTGAGCCACGGCATGCGCCGCACGGAGGTTCGCAGCCGTGCCGGGGATTCACACCTTGGCCATGTGTTCACCGGCGACCCGGAATCCCCCAACGGCGTGCGCTACTGCATCAACAGCGCCTCTCTCCGCTTCGTACCCTACGCGAAGATGGAGGCCGAGGGGTACGGATACCTGCTGGATCTGTTTGAGAAATGATTTCAGGTGCATACACATCAAGCGAAAAGCTCAGACGGCTGATCTTCAAAAGAACAGCCGTCTGAGCCTGTCGAATAACCCGGCTGTGCATTAAGCGGCAGCCGGGTTTCTCGACAGGCTGCGTCAAGACCACCGGCACAGCCGGTGGTCTTGACTGTTAAATGCGGGAATTCCGGCGGTTTTTACAATTTTTCATATTGCATGCGTTTCAGACGCTGTGATATACTGACAATGGAGGAAAACCAAATCGGGAACAGAAAACGGGGAGGAAAAACGAAATGAAGTTCAAAAAGCCGCTCTCTCTGCTGCTCGCCGCAGTGCTGCTCTGCGCGTTCGCCGTGCCGCTGCTGGAAATCCCTGCGCTCGCTGCCGATAAAGAAATACACGAGGTCGCTACCGTCGGAGTATACAAATGGATCACGATCACAGCCGGGGACGGCGGGGAGGATGTAGTTGTCACGAATGTTGTGCAGACCGGCGGTGTGCTGCCGCCCGGTATGTCGCTGGGCAAGAATGAGGATGTGTCCTGCCTTGTCGGCACGCCGACAACTCCCGGCACTTACATATTGACCGGCGAGACACACTACGAAGATAACGCAGCCTCTTGGGTGCTCCGTTGGAAGGTGCGGCTGTTTGTCGATGTCGCAGCTACTCCGACGCCAACGCCGACAGCGGCCCCAACGACCGGCACGACGACCGCACCGACGAACACCCCGACGCCGACGAATACTCCGGCGCCGACTGCCGGAGCGCCGATCATTACAAAGCAGCCGACGAAGGAGACCGTGGAGGTCGGCGGCAGCGCAACGTTTGTGGCAAACGCCACCGGCTGGGCGTGGTGCGCGTGGCGCTTTCTGAGTCCCGACGGCAAGACCGAGGTCATTTTCGACGTGACCGCCGATAAATTCCCCGGTCTTACGATCACCGGCGGTAACAGCACGACGATGTATCTTACGAATATTCCCATGGAGCTGAACGGCTGGAAGGCGGTCTGCCTCTTCAGCAGCGCAACGAATCTCTGGACCTATACCGACGGCACGGCGGTCATCACCGTGAATGCTGCCGCAACGCCCACGCCGTCTCCGACCCCGGAGCCGACGGCAACGCCGGAGCCGACAGCAACTCCCACGCCGACGGAAGCCCCCACGCCCACACCGACCGCCCTTCCGGCGGCCGTCGTTGAAACGCCGACTCCGTCGCCCGAGCCGACCCCGGAGCCGAAAAAGGGCGGCCTGCTGTCCGGCGGCAAAGCACTCCCGATCGTCCTTGCTGCGGTTGCCGTGCTGCTCCTCGGCGGAGGCATCACGGCGGGAGTACTGCTTGTGCAGAAAAAGAAACAGCGCGAGGAATACGAACGTCAGGAGCGCCGGAGACAGCGCGCTTCTGCGGCGGCTGCCGGAACGGCGGCCTCCCGACGCTCCGCGCCCGCGGCTGAATGGGTCTGCCCGATCTGCGGTACCGTGAACAAAGGAAAGTTCTGCAGTGAGTGCGGCGGAGGAGAGCCCAAGAATCACGTCTGAGTCTCGCACGGCAGACCGCCGGGCGGACGGCTTCGGCCGAAAGCCTTGCGGCGCGCAGAAGAGACCGGAAAAGTCAGACAATTTATTCAAGCTGCCGAAAGGGCTTGCTGCCTTGAAGAACAGACGGCAAACCCTTTCGCACTGCCCGGATTCTGCGGCTGCTGCCGTGACCCGCTTCCGGTTTGGCGAGCCGTTCCCGCCATGCACGGCAGCAAATTAAATATTAATTTCAGACAAATGTCCCGCATAGAAAAAGATAGGGAGAGGATGCCGCCTTGAAGAAGAAAGTTCTTACTCTGTTTGCTGTGCTGCTCTGCGCGCTCGTCGTGCTGAACGTCACGGCTCTCGCCGATTTCGGCGATTTTTCCGGCAGCTCGGACTATGATTTCAGCTACGATTACAGCGATAACGACAGCAGCTGGTCATCCTCAAGCAGCAGCTCCGGAAGCAGTTACTACGATGATGACGGATATGTATCCGGCGACGCCAACCCTACGCAGCTCCTTATAATGGCTCTGATCGTAGTGGTGGCGATCGTGTATTCTATGAGGACGAAAATGAAAAACAACAGTACGTCTAAGAAAGCGACCGCCCAGCGCGCCGAGCGTGCCGAGAGCCGCGCCAACCGCGCCGCGCTCACGCCCATCGGCGAATATACGAAGATCGATCCTGCCTTCAACGCGGCGGCGCTGTGCGAAAAGGCGTCGAATCTCTATGTGCAGATGCAGAACGGCTGGACGGCAAAGAACATCGAGTCGCTGCGGCCGTACTTCACCGACGCGCTCTTCACGCAGATGGAGCGCTCGCTGCAGGGGTATGCGCAGCGCGGCGAGACGAACGTCGTCGAGCGCATCGCGGTGCTGGATGTGACGCCGCTCGGCTTCCACCAGACTGGCGGCGAGGACCACATCCTTCTCCGGCTGCGGACGCGCATCACGGATTACACCGTGAACGACGGCACGCAGCAGATCGTCCGCGGCAGCCGCGATCAGGAAAAGTTCATGACCTACGAATGGGATCTGCTGCGCCCGACCGGCACGCAGACGAACGCCGAGAGCGGCGAAACGAAGCGCATCACCTGCCCCGGCTGCGGCGCGCCGCTCGACGTGAACGCGAGCGCGCGGTGCCCGTACTGCGGCACGGTGATCCAGCAGCAGGCACAAAACTGGGTCATCAGCGCCATTCGAGGGATCAAGCAGCAGACGCTGTAAAAACCGGATCAAAGGAGCCGCGGCGAACGGGATGCGCTGTGTGATCGCGCCCCGGGTTCGGCTGGATCCGGCCGCTCTGCCTGGTCATCAAAAAAATACTCCCTGCCGCATGGGCGGCCTCCTGTGTATATAGTATTGGAAAAAAATGAGCCAGACGGATGAGTTTCATCCGTCTGGCTCTGCGGCATTCTGGAGTTATGCGGGATATTTCATCAAATGTTTTTCTGCCGGATGATCTCACGGCCCATGAGCACGCCCATGACGGAGGCCATCATCAGCCCGCGCGTCCAGCCGGACGAGTCGCCGAGGCAGTGGAGACGGCGGATGTTCGTGTTGAGATCGGCGTCCATTTTCACGCGGTTGGAGTAGAACTTCAGCTCGGGGGAGTAGAGCAGCGTTTCGTACGAGGCAAAGCCCGGCACGACCTGATCGACGGCCTTGATGAAGTTGATGATGTTCGTCATGCTGCGGTAGGGCATCGCGGCGGTGATATCGCCGGCGACGGCGTCGGGCAGCGTCGGACGGACGTTCGACTGCGCGAGCTCCTTTTCCCAGGTGCGCTTGCCGTCGAGAATGTCGCCGTAGCGCTGCACGAGGATGTGGCCGTTGGCGAGCATGTTCGTGAGCTCACCGACCTTCTGCGCGTAGCTGATGGGCTGGTTGAACGGCACGGAGAAGTTGTGCGAGCAGAGAATGGAGAGGTTCGTGTTCGGGCTCTTCACTTCCTTGAACGAGTGGCCGTTCACGACGGCGAGACCGTTGTCGTAATTCTCCTGCGAAACAAAGCCGCCGGGATTCTGGCAGAACGTGCGGACCTTGTTTTTGAACGGCGCGGGATAGCCGATGAGCTTGGACTCATAGAGCACCTCGTTGACGGTCTCCATGATCTCATTGCGCACCTCGACGCGCACACCGATATCCACGGTGCCAGGCTGGTGGGCGATGCCGTGCTCGGCGCAGAGCGTTTCAAGCCAGTCCGCACCGCGGCGGCCCGTGGCGACGATCGTGCGCCCGGCTTCGATCTCGCGCTCCTCTTTGCCGTTGGAGATGACGCCGCCGAGACAGGTCTCGTCTTTGAGACGGAGATCAAGGCACTCCCAGCCGAAGATCAGCTCCACGCCGTTCTCGGCGAGATAGCGCTCAATGGCAAGGTAAATGCCCTGGGCCTTCTCGGTACCCATGTGGCGGATCGGGCAGTCCACAAGCTTGAGACCGGCCTGAATGGCGCGGCGGCGGATGTCCTTCACCTTGTCGGGATCGCTGATGCCCTCAATGTGGGTGTCCGCGCCGAATTCCAGATAGATGGAGTCGGCATAGTCGATGGTCTCCTGCGCGAGCCTTTCGCCGACGAGCGTCGGCAGATCGCCGCCGACCTCATGGGAGAGGGAGAGCTTGCCGTCGGAGAAAGCGCCAGCGCCGGAAAAGCCGGTCGTGATGTGGCAGTAGGGCTTGCAGTTCATGCACCGGCCGGTCTCGGCCTTGGGGCAGTGGCGCTTCTCGACACTCTGGCCTTTTTCCACGAGCGTGATGTGGCCCTTGTAGCCCTTGCGGATGAGCTCCAGGGCGGTGAATATGCCGGCAGGACCGGCGCCGATGATCAGAATATCCGTTTTCATGCTTCAACCTTCACATTCTCTATGCCGTGCTTCTCAAACTCGGCAAAGTATTCTTCCATGCGCGCGTTCAGCTCCTCCGCGTCGTCCTGGCTGATCTGCTCGGCGCTCATGTCGCGCCGCGCGAGCTCCTCGGCCAGAATGTCGTAGAAAACGGCGTCCTCATAGTCGGCGATCGCCTCATGGATGCCGCCTTCCTCGTACGCGCGGGAGGGATACGAGTGGCCGCGCCAGCGCTGAACGAGCGCGCGCATCCCGTGCTCCGGGCAGAGGGAAAAGAGCTTTTCCTCGAGATTGTCATAGTCCTCAAACCGGTCATCATCCCGGCAGGAATTGAGAATCCAGTTCCCGATGTACACCATGTCCAGAAGCCGCCGGAATTCCTTTTCCGTCAGTTCAAGCTGCATTACGATCCACTCCTCTCTGTGAACATACATTGACATCATATTATAACAAGTAATCCGGGAAATTGCTATACAATTTTTCACTTGTCATCGAAGACGTTTTCGCATATAATCTATAAACCAAATGCCGGGGAGACCGGTGTGTCGGGAGTGAATGTCATGCGGATGAAAGACGTTATCATATCGGTCACCGGCGTGCAGCAGGGCGTGAACGGCCCCGACGCCATGGAGCTCGTCACGGCCGGACAGTACGGCCAGGACGAGAAGGAAACGCTGCTCACCTGGCAGGAGAGCGAGCTCACCGGCATGGAGGGGACGAAAACGTCGCTTTGCGTGCAGCCGCGCAGCGTTGTGCTCTCGCGCGAAGGGACGCTCAACACCCGCATGGAGTTTGAGGAGGGGCGCAAGCGCTATTTCCTGTACGAAACGCCGTTCGGCTCGGCGACGATGGGGCTGAATACCCGGCGCATCGTCAACCGTCTCGGCGCGCACGGCGGCGAGATCGAGATCGATTACAGCGTGGATATGGACGATACGATCGTCGGCCGCAACCGGTTTTTCATCCGCGTGCAGGAGCCGCGCCCGAGCCATATCAGCGATGTCACTTACCCCAATTGAGTGATTCTTATGAAGCCTCCCTTGTGCAAAGGGAGGTGGCAAACCCGAAGAGTTTGACGGAGGGATTGCCGTTTTCCGAAGACTGCAATCCCCCAGTCTCGCCTTCGGCGAGCCAGCCCCCTTTACACAAGGGGGCCTTTTCATTTTTACAGATGCAGCACGTTGACGCAGAACGCCGCGGCGAGGAACCCCGCGAGATCGGCGCACAGCGCCGCGGGGACGGCGTGGCGTGTTTTGCGCACGCCCGCCGCGCCGAAGTAGACGGAGAGAACGTAAAACGTCGTCTCCGTCGAGCCGAGCATGACCGCCGCGGTGCGCCCGGCGGGGGAGTCTGCGCCGCACGCGGTGAAAATATCCCCGGCCACGGCAAGCGCGCCGCTGCCGCTCATCGGGCGCAGCAGCATGAGCGGCACGGTCTCCGGCGGAATGCCGAGAAAGGAGAGCGCGGGCCGCAGCAGCGCCGTGAATGCGTCGATCGCGCCCGAAGCGCGCAGCGCGCCGACCGCCGGGAGCAGACATACGAGCACCGGCGCAATGCGCCCCACGGTGCGAAGCCCTTGGAGAGCGCCGTCGGTGAGAGCGGAAAAAACGTCTGTTCCGCAAAAGAGCGCGTATCCTCCAACGCCCGCGGCAAGCAGCGCGGGGAGAAGCTGAAAAAGCATTTTCATGGCGCTCTCCGGAAAAGTCGCTCGGCGAGCAGCCCCGCGGCCACGCCCGCCGCAGACGATATCCACACCGCGGGCAGAATATCGAACGCGTTTTCCGCGCCGCAGGCCGAGCGCAGCGCCGCGGCGGTCGTCGGGAGGAGCTGGATGGACGCGGTGTTGAGTACGGCGAGACGGCACAGCTCGTCGGACGCCGCCTCTTTGCCGGAGAGCGCGTGCAGCCGCTGCGCGGCGCGGATGCCGGCAGGCGTGGCGGCATTGCCGAGCCCGAGCAGATTTGCGCTCATGTTGCAGGAGAGCTCCCCGGCCAGCTCCGGATCGCTCCGGGACGAGGGGAACAGCCGTCCCAGCACCGGGCGCAGCGCGCGGGAGAGCTTTTCGGTCAGCCCCGAGCGCTCCATGACCTTGAGAAGGGCGCTGTAGAAGATCATCGGCCCGGCGAGCGAGAGCGTGAGCTCCACGGCGCTCTCCGCGCCCTGCACCGCCGCCGCCCCGACCGCGCCCGCCGAGCCGGTGAGCGCGCCGAAAACGACCGACACAAAAAGAAGGATGACCCAGACGTACGACATAGCCATGGCGATACCTCGACCGGAAAAAATTACCAATAAAAAACGGGGCAGCTGCATCTTGCAATTTCGTATCGGCCAGTATAGAATTTTGTCGAAAAGAGTATTTAGGTAAGGGGTGTGCGGATCTATGAAATCAACGGGGATCGTCCGTCGGATCGACGATCTGGGACGAGTGGTGCTGCCGATCGAGCTGCGCCGGACGCTGGATCTGGAGGTGCGCGATCCGGTGGAGATTTTTATCGAGGGCGACGCCATCGTCCTTCGGAAGTACGACGCTGCGTGCCTGTTCTGCGGCGCAACGCGCGAGCTTCTCTCCTACCGGGGAAAGCAGATCTGCCGGAACTGTCTTCGCCGGCTTCGGGAGGAAACAAACGAATAAATAAGGCTGCCGCATACAAAGCATATGCGGCAGCCCTTTTTGTATACCTATACCCGAAAATCACGCGTCTGACGCGCGGTTTCGGGTATACAAAAAAGAGGCTGCCCCGTGTGGGACAGCCTCTGAAGTATGTATCCGGGTAGCGTCGATCAATAAAGCGAGGCGATCACATCCACGCATTTCTCGATACCGAGCGAGCCGGAATCGAGGATGATGTGGTAGTGGTTCATGTTGCCCCATTCGAGATCGGTGTAGAACTGATAATAGAGCGCGCGGCGCTTGTCCTTGTCGCGCAGACGCTTCTCGGTCGGCTCCTCGGTCTCGCCGTATTTTTCCACGATGCGCTTGGCGCGCTTTTCAAAGTCGGCATGGACGAACACCTTGAGAAGATCGGCACTGCCTTCGAGAATGGCGTCGGCGCAGCGGCCGACGATCACGCAGTTTTCCTTCTGGCCGAGCTCAAGAATGATGCGGCGCTGGATCGCCCAGAGATAGTCCTGGTTGGACGGCACGCCGAACGAGCGCACCGAGGAGAACGCCGCCGCCGTCCAGCTGCTGTGGGAGGCGTATTCGCTCTCGTTGGTGATGTATTCCTTGGAAAGCCCGCTCTCTTCGGCCAGCCGGTCGATCAGCTCATGGTCGTAGCAGGGGATGCCGAGCCGATCGGCGACTTCCTTGCCGATGGTGCGTCCGCCGCTGCCAAACTCACGTCCGATGGTGATGATGCGTTTCTTTTCCATAAAAACAGCCTCCTTATAACCGGTAGGTGGTGAATTTCTGTATTCGTATTATAGCACGTTTCTTTGCCGGGGAAAAGCGAAAATTACTCTTCCGCGCCGGTTTCTTTTTCGCGCACGAGCGCGGCGTGGTAAAGATCGTTTCGGCTCTGTCCCGTCTCGGCGGCGGCGCGCTTGGCCGCGTCCTTGAGCTTCATGCCCCCGGCGCGGTATTCCTCTACGAGCGCGAGCGCATCCTCAAGCGGGAGGCGCGGCCCCTTTTCGACCGGCGCGCCGCGGATGACGAGAACAAATTCCCCGCGAGGCCGCTCGGCGCGGTATTTTTCGAGCGCTGCGCCGATCGTCGTGCGGACGATCTCCTCATGCAGCTTCGTGAGCTCGCGCCCGAGCGCAATGTCCCGGTCGCCGAGCACATCGTAAAGATCGCCGAGCGTTTCCGCGAGCTTGTGCGGCGCTTCGTAAAGGACGATCGTCCTGTGCTCGTGCCGCAGCGTTTCGAGATGCTCCTTCCTTGACTTGTTCGATGTGGAGAGAAAGCCTTCAAACGTGAACCGTTGCGTCGGCAAGCCGGACATGGCGAGCGCTGTGATGACCGCGCTCGGCCCCGGGGCCGCCGATACCGTGATGCCGTGCTCCCCGCACAGCCGCACCAGCTCCTCGCCGGGGTCAGAGATTGCGGGCATACCCGCGTCGGAGACAAGAGCGCAGCTCTCCCCTCCGAGAAGCCGGGGGAGAATGACGGCGGCGCTTTCCACCTTGTTGTGCTCATAATAACTGATGAGCGGGCGGCGGATGCCGAAGTGGTTGAGGAGCTTTAATGTGACGCGCGTATCCTCCGCGGCGATGAAGTCCACGCTTTTGAGCGTTTCGATCGCGCGGGGGGAGAGATCGT
>ERZ773146.1040-NODE-1040-length-20439-cov-9.453248_pt1 | contig 20439 bp, 17 predicted proteins | sample MGYA00580847_ERZ773146 | MGnify/ENA primary metagenome ERZ773146 (study PRJEB29015, sample SAMEA2737830) | human gut metagenome | biome: human gut; feature: human-associated habitat; material: faeces | place: China | collected 2012 ...
ACCGGGTAAGCGCACAGGCCGCCCAGAATGCTGGTGCCGAACACCTCGCCCACCAGGGTGGCGATCAGGTTTTTGGTCTTTGCGTAGACCAGGCCGCAGAGCAGGGCACCGAACATGCTGCCCGGGAAGGCCATCAGGCTGCCCAGCCCCAGGATATTGCGGAGCAGCGAGGCCACAAAGGCCACGCCCACGCCCCACCAGGGGCCCAGCAGCACGGCGCAGAGCACATTGACCATGTGCTGCACGGGGGCGCACTTGCTGCCGAACATCGGGAAGCTGAACACACTGCCCACCACGCACAGGGCGCAGAACATTCCAGCGAGAGCCAGCTTTTTCACAGAGAATTTTTTCATTGGTAACTCCTCTTTCTCAAAAAGCGGTCGAGGCTTGCTGGCCTCCTCTCACGCCGGAACACGGCTTCCCATCGCAGTTATTTCAAGGCTCAGGGCGCTCCCCCTCAGCCCGGAGCCGCCCGTTGCGGCGGCTTGCGGCAACAAAAAACAGGAGACACCACAGCGGTGCCTCCTGCAAAAAATCATTTTCCTATGACTTCCTACGGCGGCATTATCCGCATCAGGTCAAGGGTCGAAGTTTGGTTACTTCCTCTCAGCCCGCCTCACGAGCTCCCCTGTGTTTTGTTTTTCGTAGGGTATTGTACACCCGCCGGGGCAAAAAAGCAAGAATAAGTTTTTCTTTCGCCTTTTTGCCGCCTTTTTGCCAAATCGCTTTTACAATTTCCCGGATTATGTTATACTTGTACCAAATTCCGCAGCGCCCGGGGGAGCCATTCTCTGCTTTGGGGCACTGCCCGGCACAAAAGGAGATTGAAGTTATGGGTCTCATCAAAGCAGCTCTGGGCGCGGCATCCGGCGTGATGGGCGACCAGTGGAAGGAATATTTTTATTGTGACGCTCTGCCTGCGGAGGTGCTGGCTGTCAAGGGCCAGAAACGGACCAATGGCCGCTCCGCCAACCGGCACGGCAGCGAAAACGTCATCTCGGATGGCTCTGTGATCGCCGTGGCCGACGGCCAGTGCGTGCTGATCGTGGAGCAGGGCAAGGTGGTGGACCTCTGTGCCGAACCCGGCGAGTACACCTACAGCACCGGCACCCAGCCCTCCCTGCTCAGCGGCGGGCTGAAGGACATCGACAGCGTGTTTGCCGAGCTGGGCAAGCGATTCAGCTTTGGCGGGCAGGCCGATTCCGACCAGCGCATCTACTATATCAATACCCGGGAGCTCACCGGCAACAAGTACGGCACCCCCAACCCGGTGCCTTTCCGGGTGGTGGATCAGCGCGCCGGTATCGACATTGACATCGGCATCCGGTGCTTCGGCGAATACAGCTACCGGGTGGTCAACCCCATCCTGTTTTACACCAACGTCTGCGGCAATGTGGAAAACGCCTACACCCGCGACGCGCTGGACAGCCAGCTCAAGACTGAACTGATGACCGCCCTTCAGCCCGCCTTTGCCCGGATCAGCGAGCAGGGCATCCGCTACTCCGCCCTGCCCGGCCACACCGCCGAGCTGGCCGAGGCCCTGAACCAGGAGCTGAGCGCCAAGTGGAGCAGGCTGCGCGGCATCGAGATCGTCTCTCTGGGCGTTTCCGGTGTCAAGGCCAGCGAGGAAGACGAGCAGATGATCAAAGAGCTGCAGCGCAGTGCGGCCTTTATGGACCCCACCCGCGCCGCCGCGCATCTGGTGGGCGCACAGGCCTCCGCCATGCAGGCTGCCGCCTCCAACACCGCCGCCGGCCCCGCCATGGCCTTCATGGGGATGAACCAGGCCGCTGCAGCGGGCGGTGTCAACGCCCGGGATCTCTACCAGATGGGCGGCCAGCAGACCGCCGCGCAGCCTCAGGCCGCACCGGCCGCTGGCTGGACCTGCAGCTGCGGCCACACCGGCAACACGGGCAAGTTCTGTGCCGAATGCGGCAAGCCCCGGCCCGAAGCCCCGGCTGTCTGGGTGTGCAGCTGCGGTGCAAAGAACAGCGGCAAATTCTGCTCGGAGTGCGGCAGACCCCGGCCCGCCGCCAAGTGCGCCAACTGCGGCTTTGTACCCGCCGACCCGGCCAACCCGCCCAAGTTCTGCCCCGAGTGCGGCAAGCCCTTTGGGGCCTGAGAGGGGTCTGATGCATGGCTGAAAAGACAACGAATTATCAGTGCCCGGCCTGTACCGGCCCCCTGCACTACGATGGTGCCAGCGGCAAGCTGGTCTGCGATTACTGCGGCTCGGCCTACGACGTAAAGGACATCGAGGCCCGCTACGCCAAAAAGCAGGCCGCTGCCGACACTGCCGCCGAGGGCGATGCCAAAAAAGCCGCCCGCCTGCCCCGGCAGGACAGCCCGGTGTGGAGCGAGGCCGAGGCGGAGGGCCTGAACAGCTACTCCTGCCCCACCTGCGGGGCCGAGCTGGTCTGCGACGAGACCACCGCCGCCACCACCTGCCCCTACTGCGGCAACCCCACAGTGCTGGGCGGCAAGCTCTCCGGCAAGCTGAAGCCGGAGTACATCCTGCCCTTCAGGCTGGACAAAAAGGCCGCCATTGCCCAGCTGACCAGATATTACAAGGGCAAGGCCTTCCTGCCCAAGGCGTTCAAGAGCCAGAACCACATCGCGGAGATCCAGGGCGTATATGTTCCCTTCTGGCTCTACGATGCCAAGGCCGACGCGCGTGGCCGGTACGAGGGCCAGAACTCCGAGAGCCACCGCGAAGGCGATTACATGGTGACCACCACCCAGCACTACGATGTGCGCCGCGAGGGCTCGGCCGCCTTTGCCAAGGTGCCGGTGGATGGCTCCAGCAAGATGCCCAACACCCACATGGATGCCATTGAGCCCTTTGATTACGGTGACCTGAAGCCCTTCTCCACGGCCTACCTGCCCGGCTATCTGGCCGACCGGTATGACGAGGATGCCGATGCCTGTGCCGAGCGCGCCTACCGCCGGATGTACAACTCCACGGCCGATGCGCTCCACGCCACCACCTGCGGCTACAGCGAGATCCACCCCATTTCCGAGAACATCAACGTGGATATGACCCACGCCCACTACGCCCTGCTGCCGGTCTGGATGCTCCACACCCGGTGGAAGGACAAGGACTTCCTGTTCGCCATGAACGGGCAGACCGGGCGGCTCATCGGCGACCTGCCGGTGGACAAGAGCCGGGTGGCCGCGTGGTTTGCGGGCATCAGCCTGCCCCTGATGGCAGTGCTGGCGTTCCTGCTTTTGTTATAAGGGGGTGGCAGAATGAAACACACTGCAAAACGCTTTGCCGCCCTGCTGGCCGCTCTGGTGCTGGCACTCTGCCTGAGCATCCCCGCCTTTGCCGCCGCACCGCTGGTGCGGGACGAGATGGGCCTGTTTGATGCGGATACTTACAGCCAGCTGGAAGCTTCTGCCGAAGCCGCCAGCGACGGCCACAACTGCGACGTATATTTTCTGGTGGTGGACAGCATCGGCGATGCCGACCAGCGCCAGTACGCCAAAGATTACTACCTTGCCAACGGTCTGGGCAGCGGCTCTGAACAGAGCGGCATCCTTTTCCTGCTGGCAGTCGGCTCCCGCAAGTATGTCACCATCACCTACGGCGGCGGCGTGACAGCCTTTACCGATTACCGCATCGAGCAGATCGAAGATGCCGTTGTCCCCTATCTCTCGGACAACGACTGGGCCGAGGCCGCCTCCGAGTACCTCTCCATGTGCGCCGACACGCTGGATTTCTACGCCGAGCATGGCGAACCTCTGGATGTTGACAACGACACCAGCGGCTGGCCCATCCTGCTCCTCATCGTCATCGGTGTGCCCATGATCATTGCCGGTATCGTCTGCGGCGTGCTGTACAGCCAGATGAAAACAGCCCGGCTCAAGACCGAAGCCAACGATTACATCGGTGCGGGCTTAAAGCTGCGGGTGCAGGTGGACAACTACACCCACACCGACCGTGTGCAGGTCTACGACCCGCCCCACGAGGAGAGCAGCAGCTCCGGCGGCTCCTCCGTGGACAGCGACGGCTTTGGCGGCTCCTCCGGCGGCTCGTTCTGAGCGCCCTTTTCTCCAGCAATAAACCACCGGTTCTGCCGGTGGTTTTCGCTTGTTTTTATTTCCGTATAACATGCAAAAGAAAGGAAACCCAACGAATGTCAAAGAAGATCACCGCCCTGATCCCCGGAGCCGCGCTGGCACTGGGCATCGCCTGCATCGCCAAGTGGCTGGAAACGCTGGAAAGCAGCGCCGGGCTCCACCTCATTGGCGCATCGGTCATCGCCCTGTTTATCGGCATGGCCATCAATGCGTTTTTCCAGCCCAACAAAACAACCGCGCCGGGCATCAGATTCACCTCTAAAAAGGTCCTGAAATTCGCCATCGTCCTTCTGGGTGCCAGCCTGAACATCCGCACCGTGCTGACCGTGGGCCGTTTTTCACTGACGGTCATGCTCTTCACCCTGGCCACCTGCTTTGGGCTGGGCGCGCTGATCGGCAAAGCGCTCGGGCTCAACTGGAAAACCAGCAGCCTGATCAACGCCGGAACCGGCATCTGCGGCGGATCTGCCATTGCCGCCATTGCACCGGTGATCGAGGCCGACGACATGGATATCGCCTACGGTATGTCCGCCACCTTCCTGTTCGATACGGTGATGATCGTTGTGTTCCCGCTCCTTGGCCGGTGGCTCGGGCTTTCCGATGCCGCATTCGGTCTCTGGGCCGGTACGGCGGTCAACGATACCTCCAGCGTCGTAGCCACCGGTTACGCTTTCAGTGAAGCAGCCGGCGACTTTGCAACGATGGTCAAGCTGACCCGCACGCTGGCGATCATTCCGGCTGTTCTGGTCTTTGCCGCCATCAACCTGCACCTGAAAAAGAAAGAGAGCGCCCAGGCCAACGGTGTCAAGGTGAGCATCCGTTCCATTTTCCCCTGGTTCATCCTTGCGTTCCTTGCCATGTCCCTGCTGACCAGTCTGGGCCTTCTGCCCGCCGGGCTGGTTTCCGGCCTGAAGACCATCAGCAAGTTTCTGATGGTCGCGGCCCTGGCGGCCATCGGTCTGAACACGAACTTCAAATCTCTCTGCCGTTCCGGCGCAAAGCCCATGCTGCACGGCTTCATCATCTCCACATTGGTCGTTCTGGTCGCCATTGGCGTTGAGTACATGATCGGCATTGCACCCTACGGCACGCTGTAACGCTCCTGCCAGCTGAATTTTCCCACAAAGAAAGAGCAGTGCTCTCCAATGGGTCCACCCACCGGAAGCACTGCTCTTTTATTGTTCCGCTTTGCTCCACAAACGCGAATTTATCGCTTCCAGATCATTATGAATTCCTTTTCTCCCGTATTACGATCTAAACTTTCAGATTGGATGCCAAATTCCTCTCGCAGGTAAAATTGAATTGCTTGCTTATTTTTTTGATAAACGTTCAATCTTAGAGTGGACTTGACTTTCTTCACATGATCTAACAGTTGTTTGCCAATTCCTTTTGATTGAGCTTCTTCTTTCACGAAAATACCTTCAATATAGTCGTCATTTAATCCAATAAATCCATCTATCCTGTTTGCACTGTCAATTTCATGTACATATATTTCTGCAAGTGGCAGCATTTCTTTTACCACATCAAAATTGTTTTTCCAGTAATCAGGAGATATAAAACTATGCGCCTGAATATTCGTATTTAACCATATTTGCATCACTGCATCTATATCACTGTCAACGTATTTCCTAATCATTTCATCATCTCCACAATTTCCGAGTTGTTGAACTAAGCCGAGTATACCACACTCTTTCCGCAATTACTACCACACAAAAAAATCCCATGCTCACATCGGAAGATGCTGTGCATGGGAGTTTTTGCTGCGCCTGTTACGGCGTATTGTTACTTATTGAAGGTCTCCTCGTTCAGCAGGCCCTCGCTCTTGGCAACGCAGATGCTGGCAACTGCATCACCCACCACGTTCAGGGAGGTGACCAGCATCTCGATGGGGCGGTTGATGGCCAGGATCAGGGAGTAGGCCAGCAGAGCGCCGTCGTTGACGAAGCCCATGCCGGACAGGATGGTGAACAGGATGACAGCACCAGCACCGGGAGCGGCGGGGGTGCCCACAGATGCCAGCAGGGCCAGCAGGGCGACCACGACCAGCTGGCCGGGGGTGACGGTGTAACCGGCACAGCCTGCAATGAACACGGTGGCAACGACCTGCATGATGGCGGTGCCGTCCATGTTGATGGTCATACCCAGCGGCAGGACGAAGGAAGCGATGCTCTCATCCACGCCGAACTCTTCCTCGCACACCTTGATGTTCAGGGGCAGGGTGGCGGCGCTGGAGGAGGTGGAGAAGCCGAACACTGCCACGTTGGCGATCTTTCGGATGAAGGTGAAGGGGTTCAGCTTGGCACCCAGTGCAATGACCAGCGGGTAGGCAATGATCAGGAAGGCCAGCAGCAGGACCACCGTGACCACCACATAGACCAGCGCGGGCTTGAGGTAATCGATGCCGTAGATGGCGAAGGTGCGGGTCAGCAGCACAAAGACTGCAAAGGGGGCAAAGTTGCTGACGATGAAGTTCAGGAACACGACCACCACATCATTGACCTCGCCCAGCAGGCGGCGCAGGCTCGCTGTGCGGCTCTCGCCCAGGGTGTTCATGCTCAGGCCGGTGGCCACTGCCAGGAACACGCTGGAAAGCACAGCGCCATTGCTGCCAAAGGCAGTGACGATGTTGGAGGGGATGATGTTCAGCACCACGTTCAGGGGGTTGGAACCGGTGGAACCGCTGGCTTCTGCCAGACCCTCGATGTGGGTGTTGAACAGGCCCATGGAGTAGGTGCCGTAGCCCACACAGCCTGCCAGCAGCAGCGCCAGGAAGGAGCACAGCAGGAACCAGAACAGGGTCTTTGCGGAAATGCGGCCCATGGTGCGGGTGTCTGCAATGCTGCCGATGGCCAGCGAAATGGAGGTAAAGACCATGGGGATGATCACCAGCTGCAGCGCCTTGATGAAGAGCTGGCCGATGATATAGAAGATGCCAAAGGCTCGCTCAGCGCCCTCGGCGGTGATATCCTGGAACAGCAGGTTGTTGATGGTGGTCCAGGTCTGTGCCTGACCGCTGGCGTTCAGATGTTCCCGCAGGAACATAAAGGCCAGACCGGCCACCAGGCCGCAGACCAGAGAGATCGCCATGCGTTTTGCAAGGGATAATTCGTGTTTCTTTTTTGTTTCCATATACTTTTCCTCTCACAGTACCGGTTTTTGGCTCACACTTTGTCTACTTTAGCACAGCTCCCCCTGCAATGCAAGAGAAAACCGCGCAAAATACAGCTTTTTTGCAAGTAAGTATGACTTTTTACCGCAAAAATCCCCCGAAAGCACTCTGCCTCCGGGGGATCTGCTCACTTATTTCTTGAACTTGAACACCGGCGTGCCAGCGGCAGCATCGCCGTTTGCAGCAACACTGATCTCCGGCAAGTCATCACTGTTGGTCACGATGAGGGCCGTTGCAGTGGGGTGGCCTGCGGCGCGGATGGCTTCCAGATCCACCTTCAGCAGCGGGGTGCCGGCCTTGACCTTGGCCCCTTCTTTGGTCAGGGAGGTAAAGCCCTGTCCCTTCATCTCCACCGTGTCCATGCCGACATGGATCAGCAGCTCAATGCCGTCATCGCTCATCATACCAACGGCGTGCAGGCTTTCGGGCACCTGCGTAACGGTGCCGTCAAAGGGAGCATAAACGGTGTCGCCGGTGGGCTCCACGCCGCAGCCGGGGCCCAGGATCGCAGAGGCAAAAGTCTCGTCAGGCAGCTGCTCCAGCGGGATCACCTTGCCGTCAATGGGAAGCATGACCGTCATCTTCTGGCCGGAAAATTTCGTCTCGGATGCGGCCTTGCCGCCAAAAAGCTTGTCAAAAAAGCCCATAATACAAACCATCCTTCCACGGTGCACAAAGTGCAGTCTTTATCCAGTTAAGAATAGCATATCCGCGCGGGAAATACAATCTGCATCCTGCACAAAGAGATGCGCCGCCGTTTGGCAGGTGTGCCCTTACATCAGCTCCAGCAGCTGCTCCACCTCTTCCATCCGGGTGGCCCAGCTGGTGGCAATGCGGACAACGGTGTGGGTATCATCGTACTTCTCCCAGAAGCCGAACTTGGCCTTGCCTTCCAGCGCGGCCAGCTGCTCGTTGGACAGCACGATGAACACCTGATTCGTGGGCGAATCCATGAAGAACGAATAGCCCTTTTCGGCCAGTCCCTTCTTGAGCACGGCGGCGGTCTCAATGGCATTTTTGCTGATGGTCTGGTACAGGTCATCGGTGAACAGCACATCGAACTGGATGCCCAGCAGACGGCCCTTTGCCAGCAGAGCGCCCTGCTGCTTGACCATGGTCATAAAGTGAGCCAGTGCGCCGTGGGGGAACACAACTGCCTCGCCGCAGAGCGCACCCACTTTGGTGCCGCCGATGTAGAACACATCGGTCAGGTGGGCCACATCGGCCAGCGTCACATCGGTGCCCTCGGCGGCCAGACCATAGCCCAGACGGGCACCGTCCATAAACAGCGGCATGTGGTACTTATGGCAGACAGCGGACAGCGCTTCCAGCTCTGCCTTGGTGTACAGGGTGCCGTACTCCGACGGGTGGGAGATGTACACCATGCCCGGGAACACGAGGTGGTCCACATTGCCATCGGCATAGAAGGTCCTGCACCAGTCCTCAACCGTCCCGGCATCCAGCTTGCCGTTGGTGTGCGGCAGGCCGATGACCTTGTGGCCCGTGAACTCGATGGCACCGGCCTCGTGAGCGGCCACATGGCCGGTGGATGCGGCCAGCACACCCTCCCAGCGGCGCAGCATCGATGCAATGACGATGGCGTTGCTCTGGGTGCCGCCCGAAATGAACCAGACATCGGCATCCGGTGCGCCGCACGCCGCGCGGATCTTCTCCCTCGCGCTGGCGCAATAGGGATCGGTGCCGTAGCCGGAGACCTTCTCAAAGTTGGTCTCCACCAGCTTCTGTAAGATCGCCGGATGCGCACCCTCGCAGTAATCGTTTTCAAAATACAGCATATACTTTCCCTCGCTCTGCATTTGCATTCAAGATAAACCTATTATCTGCTTTTTGCGCAGGGTTGTCAATGTGGAACCCCCGCGTGGGCGGGGAAAAGTAGCCTGCACCGACCAGACCATTCAGCCAGATGGGATCACCCCCGCATAGGCGGGGAAAAGGGCGTGATGGACATCCAGGACAGCCCCCACCTGGGATCACCCCCGCGTGGGCGGGGAAAAGCAGCGGATGCCGGTACGCACTGACAAGCGAATGGGATCACCCCCGCGTGGGCGGGGAAAAGGATTGCAAGAAGAAACTAACTCATTCACTAACAGGATCACCCCCGCGTGGGCGGGGAAAAGGCGGAACTGACCGCAGCGGTGATCTCCGCCATGGGTTCACCCCCGCGTGGGCGGGGAAAAGGCCATGGATGCCATCAGACAGCAGTAGTAGTAGGGATCACCCCCGCATGGGCGGGGAAAAGAAGTCAAGTCGCTGCTGCACTTCAATCGGGTTGGGATCACCCCCGCGTGGGCGGGGAAAAGTGCCGGGGAGCGCCAGCGGCCACCCTGCCCCCAGGATCACCCCCGCATGGGCGGGGAAAAGCCTTTTCTGTTTTACGGCGGCAGTTCCGATTCAGGATCACCCCCGCGTGGGCGGGGAAAAGATCATCTGGGCCAGCGTTTCCATCGCCGCGCTGGAATCACCCCCGCATGGGCGGGGAAAAGTATGACTGCACCGGGCAGGAGTTCACGAACTGGGGATCACCCCCGCGTAGGCGGGGAAAAGAACAACCACATCATTGATAACCAGTATGGCAAAGGATCACCCCCGCGTGGGCGGGGAAAAGTCGTGGTAGTAATAGTTTCTGGTGCGCCCACCAGGATCACCCCCGCGTGGGCGGGGAAAAGCTCTGCGGGGCATCCCTCGCAGAGGGTGCGCAGGGATCACCCCCGCGTGGGCGGGGAAAAGTGTTGCTCAACCTTTTGGATATTCAGCGCCAAAGGATCACCCCCGCGTGGGCGGGGAAAAGGTTGTCAATTTTGGGACTGTCAAAGGGGGTGAAGGATCACCCCCGCGTGGGCGGGGAAAAGCATCTGTCTGGCACTACCGATAACCGCCCCCAGGGATCACCCCCGCATGGGCGGGGAAAAGGCAAGAGACCGGGCCAGCGTTGTAATGGTAAAGGGATCACCCCCGCGTGGGCGGGGAAAAGCCCGGCATCTCAGCCATGGTCTCCTCCCCTGTGGATGATGGTCATCAGGCCAAGGCCATAGGCCTTGCCCCGGCCAACACCCTCGCACAGCAGGGCCTTGAAGGCCTCCGGGTCCGTCACCTGCAGAACACCCTCGTAGGTCACAACCAGCAGGGTAACGGGCCGGGTGCCGTTTTTCTTGAAGTGATAGGTCTGCTTCCGGGTCACTGCGAAGGACCCCTCCGAGACGGCAAAGCCGTGCTTTGCGGCCTGCGCCCACAGCCATTCCTCCTGCTCCACCTCGAGATAGCAGGGTTTCAGGGTTCCCCGGGCCGTATGGTCGGCAGAGTCTTTTTTGCTGCGGGTGGGGTTGGCAGTCAGGCGGAACTGCCAGCAGCTGCCCGCTGTCACCCGTTCCAGCAGCGGGTCATAGGGCCGGGTCTCCGGGGGCGCACCGGTGCCGAACTGCGCACACAGGGCGGTCAGATCCGGCCGTTCCTCACTGAGCAGGAGCAGGTACAGTTTTTCTCCCAGCTGATCCAGCCGCCACAGCCTGCGGCGGCGCGCACCGGGAAAAGCGTTTTCCACCGCACCATGGAATTTCTGGGGCGAGATCAGCGCCACCATGGTCTCACGGCGGGTCGGGTCAAGTTCTGCGCGGGATAGATACATGATTCCTCACCTCAATTCTGCCATTGCGTCATGTTCGGTCGCGCCGGGCATTTCCGGCGGGTTTGTGCTCCACTCCCGCACCGGGCGGAAGCCGTACTGCCGGTGGATGGGACTGAACGACACCGCCAGATCACGCCGGGGCACGGCAGCAGCATCCGCCGGGTCCGCATCTGCCACGATGTGCAAGGGGGCCCCATTCCTCCGTTTCACCAGCAGCGGTTCTGCCCGCAGGGTATCCAGCAGTTTCCCGGCCCGGATGCCAAGGCAGAGCGGAAGGGTGGGCGGGCAGGATCGCCGCCCCAGATACAGCGGGTAGACCGGATGTTTCAGGGCCGTTTCCAGCTCCTGTAACAGGGCGGTGTCCTCGCTTTCCAGCCCCACCAGAAAGACCGCATCCTGCAGGTAATGGCGGTAGGTCACATAGGGAGCCTTGCCTTTCTTCCGATCCTCTTCCCGGTTGGCTGTGTGGAAATCCACCAGCAGGCTGCCCTCCCGGTCAGCACGGACGGCAAAGTGCAGGCCGTTCAGCCGAGCAAGGCCTGCGGCATCGTCCCGGCGCAGGCCCAGAGCCGCTGCCAACAGGCCAATGACACCGCTTTTTGTGGGTTCCCGGTTCGTTTTGCGGGTCTCAAATTTGGAATCCGCACCCCACGATTGCAGGGGCGCGGCCAGCCGAAGCAACAGCGTTGCCATGGTCACACCTCATTTCCGGGCAGCTTCTCCTTTACGGCACGTTCCAGCGCGGTGAGCATCTGGTTCAGGGGCATGGCCGGGGCCAGCTCGTCCAGCCCGATGCCCACAGCAAAGCTCTGAGCCGGAGCATCCGCATAGCAGGCATACACCTGCTGCGCGTATTGCTTCAGCGCCGTCTTGGAGGGTTCCGCATAGCCCTCGGGGCTCTTGCGCACCGGCTTTTCAAAGGCACCGCAGAGGTTCACAGGCTGATCCTCCCGCAGGGTGACATAGACAGCATCCGGCAGGGTGCGGTTGGCAAAGCTGTTCTGCTTTCCGGTGGGCATGGAGCGGATGAAGGCTTCGCCGAACACCCGGACAGCCTGGGCTGCCTTTTCAGCCCCCAGCAGGTGTACCAGTTCCACCATGTTGACGGTGGCATAGCGATACAGGGTGGAAGAGTTGTACTCCACCGTGCCCAGATGGCCCGCACCTGCCGAATCCTCCGGGGCACAGTCATCCACAGCGGTGAAGTAATCAAACTCGTTCTGCACGGCATGGGTGGAGATGCTGTGGGCCACCTGAGCGGCGGCATCGTAATTCAGGGAAGGATCGCTGGCGACCATCCGGCCAAACAGAGCCATATCCACCGAAGGGTTCTCCTTCAGGGCCTTTTTGTAGTCATCCTTCTCCTCGCAGTCCTCGGCGGCCAGCCGGGCCAGCGCCCGGGCCTGGGCCGTGCTCAAAAAGAGCAGGGCGGCGTTGTTGTCATCTTTCAGCTTGATGCCTGCATTTTCCAGTGCCTTTTTTGCATCCTTTTTCAGTCTGGCATCGTCCAGTTCAGGAGCCAGTGCGGCCAATTCCCCGGCCACAAGGTCAGTTGCTTTCAGGGTACGTTTTCCAGTCTCGACCATGTCGGCCATTTCTTCGGCAAACATTTTGCGGATCGCGTGCTTCCACGCCTGAGAGGATACCCGGGCGCGGGTGGCACCGCCATAGACAGCCGTCTTGGGGCTGCCGGTATCGTCGCGGTTCACACAGCTGGGCGGCACCGTTTGCAGCACATGAAAATCAACATACAGACGCTTGGTATCCATTTCAATTCTCCTTTTCTTCGGTTTCAGGTGTGTCGGCATTCATCTGGTAGAGGTCCCGGCCCCACTGCAGGCGGACATTGGCTGCCTGATCCGGGAGCTGGAACCGGTACAGCTCCACAGCCAGCCGGGGGTAATCCAGTTTCAGCTTCGGTTCGTTTCCCCGGAACAGCTGCACCATCCCCCGGAGGTAGTGGGACACCTCGGGCATGGAATCCGCTGTGGCCAGTGCGTTGAACCGGCGCAGGACGCTGCTCTCGGTCCAGTCCTGCGCGGCAGCTGCGGAATTCTGGGCCAGCAGGCGCACCGCCCTGCCCAGCGTGCAGCCCTTTTCATTCATGGAAACGTTCTCTTCTCCCTGCTGGTGCAGGGCGTAGAGAGTCAGGGCAAGGTAGACCGCCCACTCGGCTTCCGATGGTTCCCGGCACTCTCCTGCCGCCGTTTCCCTGCCCCAGAGCTCTTTGGGCAGTTCCTGCAGGAAGCTGCCCCACAGCGCCGGCAGGTCGCCGGGCTGATGCCCAACGCCCCGGCGCAGCTCTGCCAGCCGGGCACGCCGCTGGGGTTTGGGCAGGCTCCACAGCCCGCTCAGCTGTCCGGCCACATAATCATGGATCGCATCCGTTATCATGCTGTTCCTCCTTCTTTCTTCGGGTAGAGCTTCCGCAGATTGTACAGGAAGCTATTGTAGGCCTTGGGGGCCGTATACAGAACGGTTTTCTTTTCGTCCTTTTTACCGCCTGTTTTCACCTCGACCCTATGGCCCACAAAGGCGGCATTCCCGGCCCGCTCCACCATCTGGCGACCCAGCTCTGCGGCCAGTTTGCGGGCTTTCTCCTGCCATTCATCGGCTTTTTCGTCCAGCTTGTCCGTTTCGGGGTCAATGCTCTGCAGCCAAAGCCGGAACGGCTGGTCGATGGTAAAGTAGAACTGGGTGCGGGCGGATTCCGCGGTCGTATCGTTCTTATCTCCCGCCGCAAGGGAGAGCTCCCACGCAAGGCGGCCGACGCATTGCGCGGCCTGCTCGCAGTTTTCCACCTCATCCTCTACTCGAGATTGCCATGCACGGCCCAATTCATTTAGCAAAGCCAGTTCCATAGAAAGCTGATCCGTATAACAGTCTGTCATGGAGTTGCTCATCTTGCCATATTCCACACCAAGCGCACATATCTGCAAATGCTCTTTTCTGCTCAGTATCTTCTCGTTTTGCAGTAAGGTATTCCACCAGATCACTCCGGGAACATGGCTATCGATTCCAGTCAGAGCCGAAAACTCTCGCCAAAGTTGTTTGCTCATACTATGCACACGCGGGTAATAGTATCGTGGGTTATTTTTGCTCTCTTCTTTTTTATTCCAGAGCGTCATCGGTTCGGCAAATGCATTCGTTGAATCAAAGAAATCTCCACCAAGCACAGTACAACCTGTCACCCAGCCTTCCTGACGCTTCAGCAAAATTCTTCGGTATTGCATCGTCATCAGTCCAGCAAAGTTATCCGGGCAGGGTACTTCTGTGCGTTCCTCTGTCCGGGCTGCATCCAGCTCCCAACAGGGAGCATCCTCTTCCCAGAGCTTTCCACCGTCCCGCAAGAACATCAGATTTCGCATCAGAGTATCAAACAGGTTTGCACCTTTTACATAGACAACGCCCAGTCTGCCCAGCCAGCCCGGCCCCATAGAAGGCAGCGTTCTATCCTTTGCCTTTTTCTTTGCCGCAGTATCGTCGTAATTATTCAAAAAAACAAGCCATCTTGCCGCCTGTGGATAGGTCAGCCGCTCTTTCGCTTCGCCTGAATAGGCAGAAAACAAGCTGTCCTTATTTTCGCTTTCAAAGATTTCACCGTTCAATTTTTTGGCCCGGAATGGGCTTCCGATCTTCGCTTCCGGCACCTGCCAGAAGGGGCGTTCCGGGTGGAAAAGCCAGAAGCGGTCTCGCCACTGCTCCAGATAGGCCCGGATGGGCGCTTCCGGAAAATGCCCCAGCCGGTACAGCTCCTCCCAGCGGGTCAGGGCATCGTCCGTTTCCTCAAAGGGGGCCGGCGTACCGTTTTCATCCACCCGGGAAAACACCGTGTGCAGAACCGCCAGCAGCAGCCGCAGCATGGCGGCATCCTGCGTGGGCAGTTCTCCGGCCAGGTCGCGGTATTCGTGGGCGTGCAGCAGGGCATCCGGCAGAGAAACTTCCTGCACGGTGTAATCCTGCCCGCGCACCCGCACCCAGCGTTCCTCCAGCAAATTATACTCAATTTGCTTCATTCTCTTCCTCCTTCCGGTAGGTCAGACCGTTTTCACGGTCGTATTGCAGCACCTGCCCGGCAAGCTGTGCGGTCAGGTGGTCATCCAGCAGTAAGATCAGTTCTCCCCGCAGCAGCGGTGACTGCTGCCACAGCCCAAACACTTCCCGGTTCCGGGCTTCCAGTGCATCGATGGTCTGTTCCACCGACCACCGTTTGCTGAAATATCCGGGCAGGCGCAGCTTCTGCCGTGCAATTTGAAGCGCCAGCTCCGGCTGAGGCGGCTCGTCCGTGGGCACGCAGGCACCGGGCTGCCCCGTTTCATCGGGCAGGAAGCGGACATTTCCCGCCGCATCCCGCATCAGGACCAGCACGTCAACGGAAGGGTCTCCGTCACGCACCGCCGCGCGGGCACCGTTGTCACTGACCGCACCCACATCATCCATCCAATTATCCAGCGTATTCAGGGAAGGGCGCTTTCTGTGCTCTTCTGGCGGCAGGATGGTAAAAGTCTTCGCCTTGCCCATTTTGATTTGTTGGGCCTTTTCGTACTCCGCCCGGGCCGCAGTGCTCTGCGGGCTGGCGGGCAGAGGGTCGGGCTCCCAGCCATAGACATCCTGCACCAGCGGGGCAATGTCATGGGGCAGGGTGATGGCGGTGGGCAGGAACTTGCGGGTGCGCCAGAGCAGCCATTCCCCGTAAACCGCCTTGCTGCCCTCGTCGAACTCCTCCGTCCCAGTGTCCAGCACGGCACAGCGGGCCTGCGCCACCGGCCGGGGACGAGCTCGCCCCTCGTGGCGGTGCAGTCGTCCGATACGCTGTAAGAGCAGGTCCATGGGGCAGAGCTCTGTGACCAGAAAATCCAGATCGATATCAAGGGATTGCTCGAGCACCTGCGTGCCCACCACAATGAGCTTATCCCGCTGTTCCGGGGTGGAGTGCTTGCCGATGCGCTTCATCAACGCCTCTTCTTTGGCGGCACGGTCGGGCATGAGGAACTGAGCGTGGAATACCACCACCTCAAACTCCGGCAGTTCTGCCCGCAGACGGGCCGCAATGGCCTGCGCCTTTTTCACGGTATTGACGATCACGCCCGCGCAGCCGCCCTCCCGCAAGGCACTGCGCAGAGTGTCGGTCAGCTGTTCCTCGGTCAGCGGGAATGTCTCCACTCTGCGTGGCTCGGTTTCCAGTGGGATAGTCGTCTGCTCCACCCGTTTGCCGTCCGTCCAGGTCAGCAGCGGATAGCCCCGGCAGGTCTGCCACGGGCCGTCCGGGGCGGTTCTTCCATTCAGGTAGGCCCTGACCAGCTCGACCCGGCGCTTGGCGGGCAGGGTAGCCGAAAGCAGGATCACCGGCACCTTGTACCGGCCCAGCCAGGTCAGCGCCCGGTCAAGATAGCAGTTCATGTAAGCGTCATAAGCGTGGCACTCGTCAATGACCACAACCTTGCCCGCAAGGCCAAGGTGGCGCAGCATCACATGTTTTTGCTTGAGCGCCGCCAGTAACAGCTGATCCACCGTGCCGATGACAAAATCAGCCAACAGCCCCTGCTTATTGCCGCGGAACCACTGATGCACCATCACCCGGCTCTCCGGGTCAGCATCGGGGTCTGCTTCCAGATCCTCCTCCACCCGCACCGTGTCCTGCTGCAATCGGAGGTAGGCCTCGTTCAGTTCGGCCATGCCGTGGGCCAGCTTGATGGAGTGCTCCAACCCATCCGGCTGCTTTTCGGCCCATGCCAGCAGCCGCCCAAAGATGCCGTTGGCGGTGGCCTGGGTGGGCAGACCAAAGAAGATGCCGCCCTCACCGCCGTGCTTGGCTAAAATCTCTGCCGCGCCCAGCGCGGCCTCCGTCTTGCCCACGCCCATCTGTGCTTCCAGAATGAACATCCCCGGTTCCTGGGCCTGGCTGACGGCTTCCAGCATGGCCCGCTGGACTTCGTTGGGCGGAAAGCCGAACCGTTCCGCAAACGCCCCCGGTTCCGTCACATCTGACTGCACCTCCCACGGAGAGGTCAGGTCCAGCGCTTCCCACGCCCGATTGACACGGGCGGGATACAGGGTATCGCTGCCCACCTCTTCCACAGGGATGAGCGGAAAGTACCGGGTATTGCTGGCGACCCAGTCCGCCATGATGAGCAGGCCGGTCAGCAGGATCTCAGCCGGGATGGTCAACTGCGGCAGCTCGTCCACACAGGAAAAGCCGCTTTCCTGCAAGGCGTAGTCAAACAGTTCCCGCCAGCAGTTCTCCCAGAATTTCTGCTCGCCCTCGGGCCAATAGTTGGATTCCCAGCTGCCTTCTTCTTCCTCATCGCCCAGCTGGTCAAGTACGTCCTTCCCGGTTTGTGGCTTGCCGTGGTGTGCTCCTGCTACCGATGCAAGCCCATTGGGGCATTTCAGCCGCCGCAAGATGGCCTCACTCGCCAACGCGTGACGTGAATACTTGCGGTTCTGTTCCCGGTACCGGAGCGTTGTGTATTTTTCCAGGTGCTGTCCGGGCTCCGGCAAATGTGCCATCATTGGCCCCTGGAAAGCCGCGGATATCTTCCCCAGGTCGTGAACCCACCCCAAAAAGCAGGCAGTCTGTGTCAGCAGGTCCTCGTCCAGCTCGATATGCTGACGGACGCTTTCCGGCAGCCACCTCTGCACCAGATATACCATAATACCCGCCGTATCCCTCAGGTGCATCCAGAGCGGCAGCCAGAAGCCGCTGTTCACCGGGTCTGTTTTGCCTGCAAACAGCCGTACCTCGTAAGAAAGCGTTCGTCGTCTCATCCTGTTCCACCTCCACTGCAGTCAGGAAAATCGCTTTTTCCGCATCATCGGGGTTTCTCTGAGGATAGAATAGCACGCGAAAAGTCCTATAAAGCGGATGTTTGCTGCTTTTTTCAGGTTTTTTTCAGTTTTTTCGATGTTTGCCGTTTTTCGGCTATTACCCCCGCAAGGCGGGGAAAGTGTTGCTCCCTATCAAGCATTCGGAGCACATCCGCTGATGCAGATCACAGAGACATTACATATCAAGCATTATTCTAAATCTCTGTACACCAATATTACACCTTTTTTCCCAACTTTACAAGCGGATCCTTCAGATTCAGCAAATGACACAAAAACCGCCCCGGCTTCCTGTTACAGAAACCGGGGCGGTTCGCTCGCATTATTTGTACTTTTTCAAGCGCTCACGCAAAACCTTGCGGGGGTTCTTGATCGCAGCCTGAGCGGGTGCTAAAATCACAGAGCGTTCGTAACAGTGATATGCCGTTTCTTTAACACGCTGTATCCCCAAAGAAAGGCTTCACTGTACTAAGAGAAACTCCGTTACGCTTTGCTTTTTCCCGTTCATAAGTCACACGGGTAACTTCCTCAATAAAAGCTCGGACTTCCGGCGTTGCTGTTGACCATGTGACATTAAAGCGTCTGCAAATTTGATAAAATGTGCGATAAAATGTCTCTCGCTCTGCATCACGCTGAAAATATTCTTTTGCACTCATCAAACACACCTCATTTCAAGTAAGTTACAAAGATGTTCATTGCCGCCTCACCAGAAAGTTCATAACGCGGTGCTCCGCCAAAACTCGGCAATGGACAAGCTCCATAGTCCCGGACATAATGCTCTGCCAGCTCCGGAACCTTTGCCTCGAATGTGACCGTCCCGCCGCATTCATGGTCAATCGACAGCTTGATTCCGTACGCAATCAACACCCGGCCAATGCCCTGATACTTTTTAGAATGCCCGACAATTGTCGGATTGCTTTCCGGCTGGCTCTCAATGTAGGTAATATGAACCATCACGTCATTTTCCAATATTTCGTATGCAGCCAGCGCAACCAATTCGCCATTACTCGTCTTTAAGGCATACTTTTCAAAGGCATCATCCTGAATATAATCTGACAACCAGCTTGTTTGCCAGACGGGTTCTTTTTCAGTCTGTACCGCATCAGACTTTTTCATGCGCACGATTTTCACACTGATATTCTGACTGCCGTCTGTTTTTATAATAAATGGTACAAACTTTGCCATACAAACCTCTTTTCCTGAATAAAGCATTTTACAGTCTTATTATACTCAGTCGCTCTTAAATTTTCAACCAGTCACCGCCCCCCTCTCTTAAAATATTTTTGTGTAAATATGTAAAATAAATACTGACAAATTTGAAAAATCGACGTATACTTGCATTAAAGGAGGCGATAGCCATGTATGACATGAATGATTTGTTTAATTACCGTGATGTGGTAGGATGCAAGCTAAACCAAATCATTGGCAGTCACAAATATACTAAAAGCAATGTATGCACTGGTGCAGGTATCTCTCGCCCAACACTTGATAAACTCTTAAATGGCGAAGTAACCAACAAAACCAATTTTGAAAAGCACATTTCAAAGCTGCTTGCATTTCTTTCCCTCACGCCCAGTGAACTGATGGGTGGCATCGCCAACCCTTTCACTGACTCTAAAACGTTGCGTGATGCACTCCGCCTCGATCTTCAACAATTGAGCCAACGATGTGGACTTTCCATTGATGAACTGCAAAAAATTGAAGCTGGAGAAGATGTCCCCCTCGCAGAACTGCGAGATGTCGCCTATTGCCTTGGAACCGGTGTAACTGGTGTACTGGGCGACGGTTATTTTCAAACTCTGGTAAGCAGCATGGATTACTTTGTCAAAAACGATCCAACAACAATCCAGTCTCCCGGTGGATTTTGGGGACACTTAGGCATTTTAGTCCAAGGTCAGCCAAAATATTTGTGGTTTCCGATAACGGCCTATACCCGGCAGCTAGTTTATAAAAATAGCACTGAAAAATATATGGCCATTCCTTGTATGGACAACTCTCTTTTGCTGAGCAACTGCGATAGAATTGAAGAGCTGGTGCTTCTTGATGAGGCCTGCGACTCTCCTGTTGACATGGATTGGGACAGCACTGTAAGTGAGGGCGAAATTCCGGCGGTTGTGTATGAAGCGTTTGATGATTATATGACATACAAAGACGTCGGAGACACTCCTTCCCACTACGATCTTTCCGCATTACTGGTAGGGGCCATCGACCACATTATTGATATTTGTAAAATCGATTCTAAAGCGTTCGCTCCTAAACTGAACACCGCCACTATTATATTCTCGAATGGTCGAATTCAGCACCTCTCTTTGTCTTACAATGTCTCGGACTCTTTAGCCACTGCTGTGCAGCAAATTTATGAAATGGGCGAATTACTTGATAATAGCATTGTAACGATTGAGGCCTGCGATGAAGTCGAGACTCTGATCAATTTCAAGAACATATCAATGATTCAACTTCCACTTGCAAAAATTGAGTGCGACATTAAGAGATCCCTGTCCGAGACGGATGATGCGTAACTGGGAATCAATTCATTGGTAATCCACGATATAAAAACCGCCCCGGCTTCCTGTTACGGAAACCGGGGCGGTTCGTTTGCTTTATTTGTGCTTTTTCAAGCGCTCACGCAATTACTTGCGGGGGTTCTTGATAGCAGCCTGAGCAGCAGCCAGACGTGCGATAGGCACACGGAAGGGAGAGCAGCTGACGTAGTCCAGAC
>ERZ773146.1054-NODE-1054-length-20300-cov-6.734947_pt1 | contig 20300 bp, 17 predicted proteins | sample MGYA00580847_ERZ773146 | MGnify/ENA primary metagenome ERZ773146 (study PRJEB29015, sample SAMEA2737830) | human gut metagenome | biome: human gut; feature: human-associated habitat; material: faeces | place: China | collected 2012 ...
AATTTACCATAAAGTAGATAGAAAGTGGTTGAACCTTTTATCTAAAATTCCGATTGCAAATTTTAAGCTTTAATGACATAATAAGACCATAAAACATGGTAACAACAAAACCTGAATTTGATTTTGTGTTCCGCATTAAGAAAGAGAGGTATTTGGTAATGAGTTACTTAAACAATCAATTAGGATATCGTGATGCACTTTTGGACACACGTTCTATTATTAAAAAAGGAGATTACATCGTTCTTGATCCAGATGGACTTGTAAAGAATGTAGTTCCGGGATATGAGAACTGTGATGTTACAATTCTTGGCTCACCGGCTATGGGTGCAACATTTGCTGACTATCTTGTACATGTTCACGAAGGTGGAAAGAATACAGGAATCGGTGGAGAGGGAATCGAGTCCTTCTTATATGTAGTTGATGGTGAACTTTCAGTAAAGAATGATGATCAATCCGCAGAACTTACAAAAGGTGGATACATTTACTCACCAGCAAGTAACAACATTACTTTTGAAGCTAAAGGCGAGGCTACATTATATGTATACAGACGCCGTTATGAGCCAGTTGCAGGACACAGTGCTCACACAGTAGTTGGAAATGCTAATGATCTTGAGTGGATGTCCTATGAAGGAATGGAGAACTGCTATGTACAGGATTTCCTTCCATCAGCTCATGACATCGGATTTGATATGAACATGCATATCCTGAAATTCCACATCGGAGCTTCTCATGGATATATCGAGACACATGTTCAGCAGCATGGTATGTATTTCCTGTCTGGAAAATCTATGTACAGACTTGGAGATGACTGGGTACCGCTTCAGAAAGGTGATTACTGCTTCATGGACGCTTATGTTCCACAGGCTTGCTACGCTGTAGGCGATGAGGGACGTGAGGAAGAGTTAGTTTACATCTACTCTAAAGACTGCAACAGAGACATTGCTCTGTAATATATAGTACATAGCCTGAACGATGTTCTTACACTGAAAATGATATTTAGCACATAATAAAATCGAATATAAATTATATACGATTGACATCATATGCCGGTATATACAGTAAAAAAAAGCGAGCGGCATTGCTGGGAGCAATAAAGAAACTGTGTGTACCGGCGTATATGCTATATAAGAGTTTGTCAATAATGTGACAAAATAGAAAAGATGAATTGAAAAAGTGTGAATTAGAAGATGCATAAATTAGAAAAATACTGCATGTAAAGAAAACACGTAGATAATTATATAGGTAACTATATGGTATATAAAGAGAGAAAATAAAGAAAAGGATGGTATGAAAGAATGAGACTTTCAAGAGAAGAGCTTAAGAGCTTAATGAAAAACAAGTTGATCCAGGCGGGACTTCGTGAGGATCACGCTGATCAGACAGCAGAAATTCTGACATGGGCACATGAGAGAGGATTTGCTTCACATGGTGCTGTTCGTGTTGAGTATTACTGTGAGAGAATCTTCAAAGGCGGAATCACACATGAGCCAAACATCACATGGAATCAGACAGGTCCTTGCTCAGGAATCATGGATGGAGACAATGGTATCGGTTACTGGGTAGCAACAAAAGCTACTGAGAAAGCTATTGAGATGGCAAAAGAGAACGGAGTTGCTATTGTAGGTATGGCTAATGTATCTCATACAGGAGCAATCGGATATTATACAGAGATGTGTGCAAAAGAAGGACTTGCAGCTATCACATTCTGCCAGTCAGATCCGATGGCAGTACCATACGGCGGAACAGAGCCTTATTATGGAACAAACCCGATTTCATTTGCTTGCCCGACAGCAGACGATCGTAATGTTGTATTTGATATGGCTACAACAGTTCAGGCTTGGGGAAAAATCCTGGACAAGAGATCACAGGGTGCTGAGATTCCTGCAGACTGGGCTGTAGATGAGGACGGAGCTCCTGTAACAGATCCACATAAAGTAAATGCTCTTGTACCGATTGCCGGTGCTAAGGGATATGGACTTATGATGATGGTAGACATCTTCTCAGGAGTACTTCTTGGAGTACCGTTTGGTAAACATGTAAGCTCCATGTATCATGACTGCTCTAAAGGACGTGAGCTTGGACAGACAATTATCGTTATCGATCCAGAGAGATTCTGCGGTGCTGAGCAGTTCAAGAAGAATATGTCTCAGACATGCGATGAGTTAAATGCTATGAGACCAGCTCCGGGATTTGACAAAGTATACTACCCAGGACAGAGAGCTCTTATGAGAAGAGACAAAGCTTATGCTGAAGGTGGAATCGAAGTCGTAGATGAGCTTGTTGATTATCTCAAGAGTGACGCAATTCACTTTGACAGATACGATCACAAAAACAGATTCGCTGACTAATTCATTTATTTCGTGCAATTTCCAATGGACCAGGAAGTGGAGCACTCCTCTGCTTCCCGGGTCCCATCTCAAAAATAGATGATATCAAACTATAAAAACAATGAACTAGATAAGAAGGGAGAAATGACATGTTAAAGACAGTCGTAAAAAAAGGTAGTTACCAGGATTCAGTAGTTCTGATGCTTCTAACAAATGAGCTTTCTTCACTGGATGGAGTCAACAAGATTCAGGTTATGATGGCTACACCGGCGAACAAAGACATTTTTAAGGAGAGTGGACTTACAACAGATGAGTTAATGGACGCTACAGCAAATGATATGGTAGTTGTAGCTGATGTTAATGATGAAGCAGTACTTGATGCTGTAATGGACAAAGTTGAGGAGTTCTTAAAGAAACAGTCCACAGCAGCAGAAGGAAAGAAAGGTTCTGAAAGTGTAAAATCATGGGATGCGGCACTGAAGAAAATGTCCAATGCAAACCTGGCAGTTATCTCTATTCCGGGAGCATATGCAGCATTAGAGGCTGACCGTGCACTGGATGAGGGACTGAGCGTATTCATGTTTAGTGACAATGTAACAATCGAGGATGAGAAAGCTCTGAAAGAGAAAGCTCATTCAAAAGGACTTGCAGTTATGGGTCCTGACTGTGGTACAGGAATCATTCAGGGAGTTCCAATCGCATTTACAAATAATGTAGCGAAAGGTTCTATCGGAATCATCGGAGCTTCAGGAACAGGTATCCAGGAGCTTACAACAATTATCGACAGACTTGGTGAGGGTGTTACAAACGCTATCGGTATCGGTGGACGTGACCTGAAGGCTGAGGTCGGTGGAATCACAATGATGGATATGATCGATGCAATGGAAGACGACGATACAGTGAAAGTACTTGTAATCGTTTCCAAACCGCCTGCAAAAGAAGTAAGAGATAAAATCTCTGCAAGACTTTCTAACTTCAGCAAACCAGTTGTTACTCTGTTCGTTGGAGAGAAGCCAGAGTATCATGAGGAGAACTTCTATCATGCATACACACTGGATGAGGCAGCTCGTCTTGCTGTAGGTCTTGTAAGAGGAACAAAGGTTCCGGAAGCTACTGTTGATGTAGATGAGTCTGAATTCTACAAAGCAGAAGACGGAAAGACAATTAAAGCTTACTACTCAGGTGGTACACTTGCAAATGAGGCAGCTATGCTGATCAAAGATGCAATGAACTGCAAAGTTCCACCAGAGGACGTTGAAGGATATATGCTCCAGTTAGATGGCAACGTAGTAGTTGACCTTGGAGATGATGCTTATACACAGGGTAAACCACATCCGATGATCGATCCTGCAAAACGTATTGAGTGTATGCAGGAAGCAGTAGATGATCCGTCTACAGGAGTTGTTCTTCTTGACATCATGCTTGGATATGGTTCACACGCAGATATGGCAGGATCATTGATCCCGACAATCAAAGAACTTCAGGCCAAAGCAGATGCAGCAGGAAGAAAAGTATTCTTCATCGCTACGGTATGTGGAACAAGAAGAGATTATCAGGGATATGATGAGGCAGTTAACAAATTAAAAGAGGCTGGAGTTATCGTATGTGAGAACAACAAGCTTGCATGTCAGACAGCTATTCACGCTATCGGAAGAGATTTCCAGGAGCCAGAGAAAGAGATTCGCGCAAAAGAGGTTGTTGCATGTGAGAAACATACACCAGCTGAGACATTAAAAGAGCTTCTTTCTGAGAAACCACGTATCATCAACATTGGACTTAAGAGCTTCGCAGAAGTTGTAGAAGAGTTTGGATGCGAAGTTGTACAGTATGACTGGGCTCCACCGGCAGGCGGAAATGTAAAACTTATTAAGACTCTGAACTTCTTAAGAAATTACGAAGGAATCGAAGAGAAGAACCGTGAAGTGATCGCTAAGGTTGTAGCAAGCCAGCCAGTATTAAAAGATAATGTTCGTGCAAAAGAAGTAATTCCAGAGTTTGCTGAAAATAATGGAAAAGTAATTCTTCATGCAGGTCCTCCGGTAGATTACAAGAATATGCCAGACCCGATGCAGGGATCTTGCGTAGGTGCTGTAATGTTCGAGGAGTGGGCAGAGACAGAAGAAGAAGCTAGAAAGATGCTTGAGAATGGAGAAATCAAATTCATTCCTTGCCACCACTGCAACGCAGTAGGACCTATGGGTGGAATCACATCTCCTAACATGGCAGTATTTGTAGTTGAGAACGAGACAGGAGCTAACAGAGCTTACTGTACAATGAACGAGGGTATTGGTAAAGTTCTTCGTTTCGGAGCTTATGATGAGGAAGTTGTTAACAGACTTCGTTGGATGAGAGATGTTCTTGGTCCAATACTTGGAAAAGCTCTTCGTTCTATGGAGAACGGACTTGCAATTAACCCACTGATCGCAAAAGCAATCGCAATGGGTGATGAGTTCCATCAGAGAAATATTGCAGCTTCTCTTGTATTCTTAAAAGAGATGGCTCCGCTTATTACAGAGATGAAAGACATCAGCGAGAAAGACCGCTATGATGTTATCAAGTTCCTTGCTGATACAGATCAGTTCTTCCTGAACATTATGATGGCTACAGGTAAGGCTGTTATGGATGATGCACGTAAAGGAACAGACGGAACAATCGTTACAGCAATGTGCCGTAACGGATATGAGTTCGGTATCCGTATTGCTGGTATGGGTGACGAGTGGTTCACAGGTCCGGTTAATACACCACAGGGACTGTACTTTACAGGATATGATGCAGATGATGCTTGCCCGGATATGGGAGACAGTGCTATTACAGAGACATTTGGTGTCGGTGGTATGGCAATGATCGCAGCACCGGCTGTAACAAGATTCGTAGGTGCTGGCGGATACGAGGATGCTCTTCGTACAAGTAACGAGATGATGGAAATCGTTACAGACAGAAACCCGAACTTCACAGTTCCTACATGGAATTTCCAGGGAATTTGTCTTGGAATCGATGCAAGACTTGTAGTTGAGAAAGGTATCACACCAGTAATCAACACAGGTATTGCTAACAAAGTAGCAGGAAAAGGACAGATTGGAGCAGGTACAGTTCACCCGCCAATCGAGTGTTTCGAAAAAGCTATCGTAGCATACGCTAAGAAGCTTGGATTCGAGGCATAAGTCCGGAAGATAGGAGGCAGCCATGGAAAAGAAAAAAGTTGTCATTGCTCTTGGCGGAAATGCGCTTGGTAAAGATGTAGAAGAGCAGAAAGAGGCAGTGGCTAAGACTGCAAAAGTAATTGTTGACCTTGCACAGCAGGGATTAGATATCATCGTAACACACGGAAATGGTCCACAGGTCGGAATGATCCAGAATGCTATGGATAACCTGGTTGTTATGCATGAGAATTATAAACAGGTTCCGCTTCCGACAAGCGTGGCAATGAGCCAGGGATATATCGGAATCGATCTTCAGAATGCAATTAAGTACGAGCTTTACAGCCGTAACATTGATGGAAAAGTATCTACAATCCTTTCACAAGTAGAAGTAGATAAGAATGATCCGGCATTCGAAAATCCGACAAAACCAATCGGAAGATTCCTTACTAAGGAAGAGGCGGAAGAAAATGAAGCAAATGGCGTGCGTTGTATGGAAGATGCAGGAAGAGGCTACCGTGTAGTTGTAGCTTCTCCGATGCCACAGAGAATCCGTGAGCTTGAGACAATCAAGACACTGGTAAATGCAGGACACATCGTGATTACATGCGGTGGCGGTGGAATTCCGGTAATCAGTGAGAACGGAAAACTGGTCGGAGTCAACGCAGTTATTGACAAAGATAATGCGAGCAGCCTTCTGGCAGCTCAGCTTGGAGCAGACTATCTGGTTATCTTGACAGCCGTAGAAAAAGTTGCGATCAACTTTGGCAAAGAGAATCAGGAATGGCTCTCAGATCTGACTGTAGAACAGGCAAAAGAGTATATTGCCGAGGAACAGTTTGCAAAAGGTTCTATGCTTCCGAAGATTGAAGCAGCAATTCGTTTTGCTGAGTCAGGAGAAGGAAGAAGAACATTGATTACACTTCTTGACAAAGCGGCAGAAGGAATTGCCGGAAAGACAGGAACTGTGATCCATCAATAATAGTTATATCAGATGTGGGAGTTATCCCACATCTGTAAGTAATGAGAAGAAAATAGGAGATGGAACAAGATGAATATACCAGTAAATCTATTTATGTGGATTATGGCGTTCCTTCCAATTGCGGCACTTCTGATCTTAATGATTAAGTGTGGCTGGGGAGCGACCGAGGCGGCACCGGTAGGATTACTGATAACGGTAGTTACTGGAGTTGCTTTTTATAAAGCAGACATTACGCTTCTTGCTTCCGAAAGTGCGAAAGGTGTGTGGAATGCACTGATCATATTGATCATTGTATGGACTGCAATTCTGATGTATCAGGTTGGAGATGAGGCAAAAGCATTTTTGGTAATCCGTAATGGTATGCGTAAACTTTTGCCAAACGAATTGCTTCTTGTACTTGCAATGGGCTGGATTTTTGAGAGTTTCCTTCAGGGAATCACAGGATTCGGCGTACCTGTTGCAGTAGGAGCACCTCTTTTGATCGGTATTGGTGTGAAACCGCTGTGGGCAGTTATTATCCCTCTTATCGGTCAGGCGTGGGGAAATACATTCGGTACACTTGGAGCTGCGTGGGATTCTCTGGCTATGTCAGCCGGACTTGCTGTAGGAAGCAGTGAGTATCTTACAACAGCTATGTGGACAGCATTTTTCTTATTTATCTGGACAGCAATCGGTGGTTTTGCCACATGCTGGTTCTACGGTAAAGGAAAAGCACTGAAAAAAGGATTTGTAGCCGTAGCAATTATGGCAGTCATTCAGGGAGGCGGAGAACTTCTGCTGACACAAGTAAGCACAACATTGGCTTGTTTCATCCCGGCAGTTATTTCATTGGTAGTCATTCTTCTTCTTGGAAGAACAAAAATGTATAAAGATGAGTGGTGCATTGAGGACAGCCCGATCATGAATCGTGATTTTGCTGCAGCCGATGGAGAAGAAGAAATTCCGGATATGACACTTGTTCAGGCATTTGTACCATATTTTGCGTTATCTATTATCACACTGGTGGTATTACTTGTAAAACCACTGAACACAGTGCTTGGACAGTTTAAATTTGGATTTGCTTTTCCGGAGACATCTACGGGTTATGGTTATGTAAATAAAGCAGTAGATTGCTTTTCACCATTAGCTCCATTTACTCATGCAAGTATGTTCTTGTTTGTATCAGCGATCATTGGTCTTGTTTATTACAAAAAGCATGGCTGGATCGGTGAAGGTGGTACGAAGAGAGTGTTTGTGAAATCTGTTTCCATGACAATGCCGTCTGGTATTGCAGTTATCGGACTTGTAATTATGTCCAAGATCATGGACGGAACAGGACAGACAGTTGTACTTGCAAATGGAATTGCAAATGTACTCGGAAAAGTTTACATTATCTTTGCACCATTTGTAGGACTTCTTGGAACATTTATGACAGGAAGTAACATGAGTTCCAATATTTTATTTGGAAGTTTCCAGATGACAACCGCAAAACTTCTTGGGGCTAATACTGCTGCAATCCTTGGAGCGCAGTCAGCTGGTGGTGCAATCGGAGCTGCAATCAGCCCGAGCAAGATTATTCTTGGTACGACAACAGCAAGTATCCTTGGAAGCGAAGGCGAAGTTATGAAAAAGCTTATGGCGATTACAATACCGTCTACGATTTTGATTGGAGCAGTATTGTTTGTTATGACAGCTTTATAAGAAAGTCTTGAATCTGGAAAAAGGAGTGCTGACAATGGAGAAGAATAGCTTTTTTAAAACTAAAGAAGGTGGACTGACATTAGCATTTATCGTAATTATGATTGCATTTGCTATTATGCTTTTCGGTTTATATACCGGGACAACCGCAGCCTGTGCAGTTGGATTTGTAATCATGATGGCAGCTATGTTCTATTCACCGGTGAAAGTGTTTATCTTAACACCAAAACATAAGTAATTATTGTAACCAGAAAGGAAAAAAAGACTATGGGAACAGTGGCAATTGAAGAAGTAACAGGAAGAATTGCTGAAAATTTAGAGTGTTTAAAACGTTTTACAGCAACACCAGGAGATGGATGTACAAGACTTCCATTTACAAAAGAGGCTAGAGATGCCGTAAATTACCTGAGAGAGGTTATGACAGAGGCTGGTCTTGAAGTACATGAGGACGAGGCCGGAAATGTAATCGGTATCTTAAAAGGAGAGAATCCAGACCTTCCATGTGTTATGATGGGATCTCACTATGATTCAGTAGTAAACGGTGGAGACTTTGATGGAATCGCCGGAGTTGTATGTGCGATCGAAGCTGCAAGACAGTTAAAAGATGAAGGATTTACACCAAAGAGAAACTTTGCAATCGTTGGTTTCTGCGATGAAGAGGGTATGCGTTTCGGAACAGGATATTTTGGATCCGGAGCTATGCTTGGACACAGAGATGTTGAATATTGCAAACATTACAAAGATACAGATGGAATTTCTATCTATGATGCCATGAAGGGATATGGACTTGATCCAGAGAAGATTGAAGATGCAAAATGGCCGGAAGGTTCTATCGGAAAATTCCTTGAGCTTCATATTGAGCAGGGACCGGTTCTGGATGCAAAGAATATTGAGATTGGTCTTGTAGATTGTATCGTTGGAATCCAGAGATATATGGTAACAGTAAACGGAAGAGCTGACCATGCCGGAACAACTCCAATGGATATGCGTCTTGATGCTGTTGATGCAGCAACAAAGGTTATTTCTAAAATCCCAGATTGGGCAAGAGAGAAAGCTGACGGAACAGTTGCAACAATCGGATACATTAACACGATACCTGGTGGAATGAATATTGTAGCTGAAAAATGTGAATTTACAGTTGACATTCGTTCTAAGAGCAACGACAATATTAATGATATCGCAAACAGAATTCGTGCAGCATTAGACCGTGAAGTGAAGGCTATGGGTGGATCCTATGACATCGATACAAAGCTTGTGATCGAGCCGGTTATGCTGGATGAAGGTATGCTTGACATCATGGAAGAAGACTGCAAAGCAAGAGGATATTCTTATATGAGACTTCCTAGTGGAGCAGGACATGATGCACTTGAGATCGGTCAGGTGCTTCCGACAGTTATGATTTTCGTTCCAAGTAAAGACGGAAGAAGTCACTGCCCGGTAGAGTTTACAAAGTATAGTGAATTTGCAAAAGCTTCTGTTGTTATGACAGGTCTTGCTAAAAAGCTTCTTGCTGAGTAATCCGAAAAAATAATTATTTATGAATGGTGATTCGAAAGGCCGGAGGAAGAGATATCCTGCGGCCTTTCGAGAAAGAAACGGGGAAAAAGATATGGGCGAATTAAATCCGATGTACAAAAGAGAAAACTTACGATTGTTAAGAAGAGCTTTAAGGCTGACTCAAAAAGAATTCATTGACAGATTCCTGTCGGATGAAGAAGGAAAGCCAACTATGAGCATCGCGACATTGTCTAACCTGGAGGCAAAAGACGGTCCCAGAATGAATGATGTCATTATCAGTGTCTCAGAACAGCTTGGAATTGATTCTATGCATTTTTCTATGCCATCAGAAGAATTTGCCGAGAAGATACATATTCTGTTACCGGATGATGTAAGCCCGGAAGCGCTTGGAAAGCTTCAGTCTAAAAAAGGCAGCATTAATCAACTTTTGAATCGCCTGACTATGTATTTTGCAGAGCAGATGTTTGATAAGAGTCTGAAAAAAGGGGATAAGATAGAGTCAGATCGTGTACTTGCGACAAAACTTGGAGTTGGACGTTCGGCCGTACGTGAGGCATTGAAAGTTCTGGATGTGCTTGGTATGATTGATATCCGGCCGGGGCAGGGAACTTATATTAGTGGAAATGAAGCAAATTTTTTCGTCATTCCACTTTCCTGGTCTTTATTTATGAATGGCAATCAGACAGAGTCTATTTTGGAAGTGAGAGATCTTCTGGAAGTGAAAGCCGCTTATCTGGCAGCTGACTGCGTAGATGATCGCGCTCTGAATCGTCTGTATGATGTATCACATAAAATCCATCAGGCATATGTAGAGCAGAATTATAAGAAGTTTCTGGATGCAGATTTGGAGTTCCACAGCAGTATTGCAGAGTGTTCCGGGAATACTGTAATTTACAGTATGCTTCAGACAATCAGTAATCTGATGCGTCATGTCAGTGAGACGGGAATGATTGACGGACGGCAGCTTCAGGAAATTTATGAAGAGCATCAGAAAATTTATGGTCTTATTCTTGCAAAAGACGGAGAGGGTGCTGCAGAAGCTATGGAAGAGCACATGAAGAGATCAAAAGTCCGTTATAATTATAGATAAGATTACATAAAACTGTTTACATAGTCATTAACACATTGAAAAAGAAATAAAAAAGTTTCGAATATAATATCGAAAAGGGACTCCCCTGCAAATTTACAGAATGATGAAGTGATATTTGATTTGTACCGTACCTCACAGTATTGCCTCGAATTTCCTGTAAATTTGCAGAGGAGTTCTTGTAATTTGGAAAAGAATAAGATATAATATTGCGGATTGTGTTACTAAGAATAGAACATAATAAGTAACTAGATAATAAGGCGTAGAATTAGAGGTGATAATATGGAAATGATAATAGATGTACTTGCAGATGCGTTGGCAGATTGTTTAAAGATGCTTCCATTTCTTTTTGTAGCATTTTTATTAATTGAAGGATTGGAGCATTATTCGACAAAATTGACAAGAAAGGCACTGGAAGATGTAGATAAAGCAGGTCCGGTTGTGGGGGCACTCGTGGGTTGTGTACCACAATGCGGATTTTCAGTCATGGCTTCTAACCTCTACGCAGGAGGGATTATATCGGTAGGAACATTGCTTTCTGTATTTCTTGCAACATCAGATGAAGCAGTATTGATTTTGCTTGGCAATCCGGATCAGGGAAAGACAGTTCTGACACTCCTTGCGGTAAAAGTTGTGATTGCGGTCGTAGCAGGATACATCATTGATCTTTTCCTGCAGAAACAAATTGCAACTCCAAAAGAGTGTGGAAATCTCTGTGATCACTGTGGATGTCATGATCACCACGCCGGACTTTTAAAACCAGCACTTCGCCATACAATTAAGATATTTCTCTATCTTTTTGTATTTACAGCAATTTTGAATTTTATTATAGAAGTAATTGGGATTCAGACATTATCCGAATATCTTCTGGCAGATAGTATTTTCCAGCCAGTGATTGCAGCACTTATTGGATTGATACCTAACTGTGCGGCTTCTGTTGTAATCACGCAGCTTTATATCAGCGGTGCAATTTCATTCGCATCTGCCATTTCAGGTCTCTGTACCGGAGCAGGAATTGGATTGGTTGTACTTTTTAAGGTCAATCGGGATAAACGTGAGAACATAAAGATTGTACTCACTTTATATGCACTTTCAGTGATTGCAGGAATGGTTTTACAGATCTTCGGATTTTAAGTTGTCAAATTGTGAAAAATGCTGTCGATAAGCGACACGAATTGACAAAAGGTTAACATATTCGAAATTGATTTTCTATTTTGATGTGCTATAATAAATATGTTCACACTTGAGATATACCTTTTTGTGAGGAGGATTTATTATGGTAACAAAAAAAGGGACACCTGTAAAAAAGACAAAAGATGTAAAAATAGCTGCAAATGTTATGGCTGATTTGATAAAGACAGAAGAGAAAGCAAAGGCAGAAGTTAAGACCGAGATAAAGCCACAGACAAAAGAGAAAGTAGAAGCTAAAGTTGAGAAGGCTGCTGCAGATACAGTAGAAAAGATTACGAAAAAAGCAGTGAAAGGTGCAGGTGCGGCAAAGACTGTAGCAAAAGCTGTAACAAAGACTGCGACAAAGACTGTAAAGAAAGCTGCTAAGAAAGACATTAAAATAAAAGCATTTGTTGAGTATTATGGTAAGCAGGTAGAAGAGAAAGACATCATTGCCCGTGTGAAAAAAGCATGGACGAGATCTGGTAAAAAAGTCGGAGACATTAAAGAGATGGATCTTTACATAAAACCGGAAGAGAATGCGGTCTACTATGTGATCAACGGAACAGAAACAGGAGCTGTAGAATTCGAGTAGGAAGATAAAAAGAAACAGATAGTAAAAGCTGGCTTTTACTATCTGTTTTCTTTTGTTATGTATAGCGGTCATGCCACTGTTACGTGCTGAGTGGTGGGAAGCACACCAGCCACTTGTGGTGTTTATGTGGATCATATTACTTGTAGTGCCATTTGCAATCGTTTATGGTGCAGGCGATACATTTGAAACAGTATTGGAATGTATCGTGAATGATTATCTGACATTTATTGTTCTGTTATTTGGATTATTCTGTGTATCTGGTAACATTACAGTTGGAGGAGATTTTGCAGGATCACCGAGAGTAAATGCATGTCTGTTGGCATTGGGTACGCTGCTTTCCAGCTGTATTGGAACAACGGGAGCCAGTATGCTCATGGTTCGTCCGGTCATTAAGATGAATTCATGGAGAAAAAGAAAAAGACATATTATGGTATTTTTCATTTTCCTGATTTCCAATATGGGTGGCTGTCTTACGCCAATCGGAGATCTGCCGCTTCTAATGGGATTTATGCGTGGAGTACCATTTTTCTGGAGCATGCATTTATTGCCAATATTGATTTTTAATCTGGTGATTCTGTTATTTGTATTTTATCATCTGGATAAAAAGGCATACCGTAAAGATATTGCGGAAGGAAGAAAACCGGATATCAGCAGACCGGGAACCGAATTTTATATCGAAGGGCTGCACAATATTATTTTACTTGCAGCATTTCTGTCATTTAAGACAACAGACAGTTCAATCCGTACAAAGAACCATTTTACGTGGGGAGCAATCAAAGAGGTTGCAGTTTTGTTTATCGGAATTTTTATTACTATGCAGCCGGCACTGATGCTGTTAAAATCTGTTGGACCAAACCTTGGAATTAGCGAGCCGTACCAGATGTTCTGGGCAACAGGAACGCTGTCCAGCTTCCTTGACAATACACCGACCTATCTTGTATTCCTGACAACTGCGGGAACACTTGGATTAACAGGAGGTATTACAACGGCTCTTGGACAGATTCCGGTGAATCTTCTGGAGGCTATTTCCTGTGGAGCTGTATTTATGGGAGCAAACACATATATAGGAAATGCACCGAACTTTATGGTAAAAGCGATTTCTGATGAAAATGGTGTCAATATGCCATCGTTCTTTGGATATATCTTATGGTCGCTTGCATTCTTAGTTCCGGTATTTATACTGGATATGCTTGTGTTCTTTTTGTAGGAGGTTACGGATATGGCAAATAATAAAGATATGTATATAGAACTTGCGAATCGGATCTATGATCTGGATGGTGAAGTATATAAATGTGTAGGATCTTCCCTTGGAAGAACATTTACAGGAAGCAGAGAGAATACGATCCGTGCACTTAGTATGTTGATGTATACGAAGCCTGACGGACATCTCTTGCGAAGTGAGCTGGCGCTGATCAGTAACATGGCTCGTACGATTAAGAATAAAGAAGATAAGAGCCGTATGATGACAGAATATAATGAGATTCTTAAAGCAATGGAGCAGCTTCCGGATATGTCTGCAACGGATATTGTCAATGCAGAAAGAATGGCTCTGAATCCGGCTGCACACTGGGATGAAGTGGACGAAAATGCGCATCTCGTTATCTGTATCAGCCGTACACAGGGAAGTGCGGGAAATGATATTGGATTTGAGCTGGCAGATAAGCTGCATATCAATTATTATGATTCAGAGATTTTCGAGCAGGTACTAAAACGTCAGGAAGAAGAAAAATTTCATATTAAAGAGAAAGAGTGCTTTACAGAGTTTGATAAATATGGAAAAAAACGAGAAACATTGAAATCAAAGCTGCGGAATATGTATCGTTATCATGGACTTAACAGAGAAGATGCCGTCTTCTTTAATATGAGCGATCTGATCTGCAATCTGGCACGAACAGAAGATTGTATTATAGTTGGAAGATGTGCGGATATTATTCTGCGCAATAATTATATTCCACATATCAGTCTGTTCATCAGCGCACCATTTGAAGTGAGATTGCAGTATATGATGAACGTGCGTGAGATGGATCAAAAGACAGCGGTGAAGTTTTTGAAAAAAATGGATCGCCAGCATAAAAAATATTACGAATTTTATACAAGTGAAAAATGGGGAACTCCTGAGAATTATGACCTGTGCATTAACAGTGCCAACTACGGAATCAAAGAGACGATAGAAATCATTGAACGTCTGATCATCAACAGGAAGAAAGCATAAGGGGTACAAGAAAGAGACTTTACGTGTGTTTCAGATACTGATATAATAAAGACGAATGAGACGGGAGAAAATAATTAACACGTAAAGGAGATAATAGAATGAATGAGACAACATTGGTGAAAGGCATAAGTGCGATAGGCTCCATGGATGGACCGACTTCAGTGTTCCTTGCCGGAAAGCTAAGCGTGGGAGTGTTTGCGGCTGTGATAGCAATCGGTATTTTAATTGGATTTTTCGGCTTGAAGCTGGTGAAAGTGGTTGCGGCATTCCTGGGATTTCTGATTGGAGCAGGAGTGGGAGCTGGAATCTGTGCATTAGCGGGAATTGAAGGTATTGCATCCGTAGCGGTTATATTAGTCTGCGCGATATTGCTGGCAGTAGTGTCTTTTCTTGTATACAGGCTGGGTGTATTTGTGATGATATTCATCTGCTCTATGGGAGTGCTGGCAGCAGTGATACCGGCACAAAGTTCAGTCATTACTATTGTGGAACTGGCAGTGGCACTTGTGCTTGCGATTCTTGCTGCAATATTTGCAGAGCCGATGATCATTGTAATTACCGGTATAGCAGGTGGATTTCTTGCAGGTCCGGCGATTCTCGACCTTGCCGGAATTACAGATCCGTCATGGTTAAAATATGTAGCAGGTGCAGTTCTTGCATTTGTAGGACTTATGATTCAGTTCATGATGCAGTCAAGTAAGATTGGAAAGAAAGAGAGAATCAAATCGGAACATATCAAGGAACAGGTCTCTATGGAGAATGAAGTAGAGAAAGCCCGAATGATTCTGGATGAGGACGAAGCGAAGCCAGAAGAAGCAGAAGAGCCGGAAGGATATCTGGATGAGGAAGAGGCAGAAGAGCCGGAAGGATATCTGGATGAAGATGAGGATTTTTCAGATGATGAGTCAGAGGATATCGAGATCAGGGATTTGGATTTAGACGATATTCCATCTGACGAGGAGAGCGAGGAATAGGCTTATGAAACTGGACATGCATTGTCATGTAAAGGAAGGGTCCATTGACAGCAAGGTGAGCCTGGACGAGTACATTACACTTTTAAAAGAACGTGGATTTGACGGAATGCTGATTACAGATCATGATACGTATAAAGGATACCGACACTGGAAATACCAGATGAAGGGAAAAGTACATGATGATTTTGTAGTCTTAAAAGGAATTGAGTATGATACTTGTGACGGGGGACATATTTTATGCATTATGCCAGAAGGCGTGAAGATGAGACTTTTGGAACTCCGAGGTCTTCCGGTTGCAGTATTGATTGATTTTGTGCATAAGCACGGAGGAATTCTGGGGCCGGCACATCCATGCGGGGGCAAATATTTAAGCTTTACGAACACAAAGCGTTATTACAAATCACCAGAGTTATTTAAGCGGTTTGACTTTATTGAAGTATTTAATGCATGTGAATCAGCAGAGTCTAATGCGAGAGCCCTTAAGCTTGCACAGAAATATAAGAAACCGGGAATCGGTGGCAGTGACGCACACCGACCTAATTGTGTAGGTATGGGGTATACCATTCTGCCAGAGCGAGTGACATGTGAGACAGAGCTGATCGCACTGATCAGGTCAAAATCTTCAGTGATTGAGACAGGTGGCAGTCTGTATGGAAAGACGACAAAAGACAAGATGGGAAAGGCGGATAAGATTCTGACATATTCTTTCTGGTTTTATAATAAGGCCGGTACAATCATGCGTAAGAGAAAACGTATGCTGAATGGAAAGATTGAGAATCCTGTCGATCCGATCGATCCGATTGAGTTGAAATATATGTAATAAATAAAAAAGAAGTATTCTGATAAATGAGATTTTACTCAAAGTCAGAATACTTCTTTTTTAGTGCGCCCTTATAAGAACTTAGAACAAACTTGCGATATGATAAACTACAAAACTTATGATCCAGGCAGTACACAGCTGATAGAGCAGGATAAAACCAGTGGATTTCCAGCTTTGCAACTCACGATGAATCGTTGCAATGGTTGCTGTGCATGGTACATATAACAGACAAAATGTCATAAGTGCATAAGCATTTGCCGGGCCAAAACCAATGGCACCAAGAGAAGCCACCATTGCGGTCATTCCGTGGGCAGTCGTAATATTTTGAATTCCGAAGAGTACGCTGCAGCTGGAGACAACAACTTCTTTTGCGGCAATACCAGCGATCAAAGCTACAATAATCTGCCAATATCCGAGTCCGACCGGTTGAAAGACCGGTACGATCAGGCGTCCAATGACAGAACCAAAGCTTTCAGAAATATCTGTTACATATCCATGAGGACCAAAGTTTAAGATTGCCCACATTAAGATGGATGCGATAAATATAACAGTTCCAGCTTTTGTAAGATAATCTTTTATCTTCTGCCATACATAAATCGCAATCGTATGGGCACTTGGAGTTTTATATTCCGGCAATTCGATCAACAAGGCATGTGTCGCTTTGCTTCCGTCGATTTTGGACAGGATAAATGCTGTTGTAATTGCGATAATGATGCCGAGCAGATACATGGAATAGCAGACGATCATGGCATATTTTCCAAAGAACATAGAGGAAAATAAGACATAGATCGGAAGTCTTGCACTGCACGACATAAATGGTGTGATCAGGATAGTCTTAAAACGGTCTCTTTTATTTTCAAGTGCCCGGGAAGCCATGACTGCAGGTACGGTACAGCCGAATCCGAGCAACAATGGAAGGAATGCTCTTCCGGATAATCCGAGACTGCTCATAATATCGTCCATGACAAATGCGACTCGTGACATGTATCCACTGTCTTCCAAAAGCGCAAGAGCCAGGAAGAGAATGAAAATGTTTGGTAGAAATGTCAGAATTCCGCCAACTCCTGAAATGATGCCGTCTACGATCAACGAAGTCAACATCGGACTTGTGTGGACAGCAGCAAGACCATTTGATACGAGATTTGAGAATACTTCAAGAGCAATCTCAAAATATCCTTTCATCCAGTCTCCTACAGTAAATGTGAGGAAGAATACAAATGCCATGATCAGAAGGAAAATCGGAAGACCAAGCCATTTTCCGGTCAGGTACTTATCAATTCTTTCTGTAGAGGCTGCCTTTTGTGCTTTATTGACAAGTACTTCATCAATAATTTCTTCGATAAAGTCATATTTTTGATTGATAATATCTTTTTCATAGCTTTTGTCTACAATTTGTTCCATTCCGGCAAGTGGATATTGATCCAGAATATTTTTATCCATTTCCAGATATTTGATGGCGTGCCAACGCATATTATCCATTTCCGGATAAGTTGCGGTGATCAAAGTAATCAGTGCGTCGATTTTATCTTCTATAAGGTCGGAATAGACCATGGCATATTCTGAGTGATGATTATGCCGGTGTTCAGAATGCATTCCTTTGTGATGATGAATAAAAGGTCCCTGGCTGGCATATTCACTGTGATGGGAAACGGCATGCAGTAGAATGGAAAGTCCTGTCTTTTTTCGTGCTGATACAGGGATTGCTGGAATTCCAAGCATTTCCGGGAGGCGGTGCAAGTCAATTTCCATGCCGCGGCTTTCTACAATATCCATCATGTTTAGAGCCAGTACAACGGGTTTTCCAAGTTCGATCAGTTGAAGGGCCAGATAGAGATTACGTTCCAGACTGGAAGCGTCAATGACATCTACAATGACATCAACTTCATCACTCATGATACATTCTCGAGATACAGTCTCTTCCATTGTATAAGAAGTCAGACTGTAGATTCCCGGAAGGTCAATGAGACGGAACTTCTGATCTTCATAGGTCGTGAAACCTTCTTTCTTTTCCACTGTGACGCCGGGCCAGTTAGCTACCTTAAGATTTGCACCGGTGTAAGCGTTAAAGAGTGTTGTCTTGCCGCAATTTGGATTACCGATGAAGCCTACATTAATGATTTTTTCCATTATTCCGTGACCTCCTTTACTTCGATGTGGTCTGCGATTCTTTTGCCAAGTGCAAATCGTGTGCCACGAAATCTGGCGGTAAGAGCACCTTTTTTATTGTTGTTCAATATTGTGATTTTGGCGCCTTCTGTCAATCCAAGCGCTTCTAGACGTCTCTCAAGAAGAAGCTCAATGTTGATAGAAAGAACCTGATAAGTTTTGTTATTTTTGCCTTGCTTTAAAGTCATCTTTTGTCCTTTTTATAAATTGTAAATGAGAATTATTTATCGGTTACTCCACTAACTATATCATCAATTGACGAAAACTTCAATGTGAAGTATACTGGATTTCATAAACATAAAAGGGGGATTTTATGCAGATTTATTACTTGATGTTATACTTTTTTGTGTATGGTTTTCTGGGCTGGTGCACAGAAGTTGCATATGCGACAACAAAGCAGAGAAAGTTCGTGAACAGAGGTTTCCTGAATGGTCCGATCTGTCCGATTTATGGAGTCGGTGTGACGGTAGTCGTCTATTTCCTGACACCGTATAAGGACAATTTGATTTTGCTGTATGCGTTGTCCACAGTGTTGGTGACAGTTCTGGAAGGGCTTACCGGATATCTGATGGATAAGATTTTTCATCATAAATGGTGGGATTATACAAATCAGCCGCTGAATATCGGTGGATATGTTTGCCTGATATTTTCCCTTGTGTGGGGAGTAGCATGTGTACTGATCGTCCGTGTGATTCATCCGGTCATTCATAAAATATTGACATTTATTCCACATACATTAGGGCTTGTAATGCTCGCAGTACTGGAAATCTGTATTTTTGTTGATCTGTATGTGACTGCGGCCGGAATCCTGAAACTGAATCATCAGTTGGAAACTATGGCGAAGATTGCCGCAGAGCTGCATGAGATTTCGGATAAGCTTGGTGAAAATATCCATGAAGGTATGATGGATACGATGGAGGCAACAGAAGAAAGACGCAAGAAACTGGAAGCAGCAACAGCAGAGAGCCGCAAGAAGCTAGAAGCTGCGACAGAAGAAGGCCGCAGGAAACTGGAAGCAGCAACGGAAGGCAGCCGACGTAAGCTTAGTGAGGGGCGTACAAGGATTGGTGGAACCGCAGACGAAGCAAGGCAGCAGCTTCAGGCAAGAAGTGAAGAACTTCGCAAGAAGTACGAAGAGCTGGCAGGTCAGGGCGGAGCCGTGTCCAGACGTCTGATGAAGGCATTCCCACGTATGGAATCCAGACAGTATAAGGAGACATTTAACGAGTTACGTGAGAAGCTGAGGTTGAAAGAAAAGATGAAGAGAAAAAAATAGTAGTACAAGGTTCAGCACCATATCCAACTAGGACAACAGTTGGTGTGACAGGACTTTGCGGAGATGCATTAATAGAAATTGAGTTGATAGCGAAGAAATAATAAAGTTGAGGAAGAACAGGTCGATGGATCTGTTCTTTTTTTCGTTAGTGGCGAGTCAAAGTCCGAGTAGTCTTCCAACCTTGGTAATTGTAAGCAATCTCAGAAGGTATCTTTTGGATCTTTTTATGATTGTGTTGTGATAAGTTTAAAACTGGCTTGCTGTAAAATGCAAATACTGGCTATTTAATAAATACCAGTTGTGCGCCCAGCTAAGGGTGTGTAGTCAAGCCGGTGGGATTCCGGTTTATCCAAGGTTTA